>MDTG01113462.1_pt1 | contig 10372 bp, 5 predicted proteins | sample 811421 | NCBI WGS metagenome assembly MDTG01 (sample SAMN05326645, study PRJNA326480) | marine metagenome | isolation source: seawater | place: Pacific Ocean: South East | collected 2011
AGGTTCCGATGAAGTAGAGGATCCCGAAGTACTAACTTCAGAAGAATTGGATAGTTATTCTGATGATTTTGAAGGAGATGAAGAGCCCGAAAATGAAGAATCAGAAGAAGAATCAACTTCAGAAGAATCGGGTGAGGATTCTGAATCCGATACTGAAGAATCTGATAACGAAGAATCTGATAATGAAGAATCCGACGAATCTGAATCAGAAGAATCAGAAGAATCAGAAGAATCAGAAGAATCAGAAGAATCAGAAGAATCAGAAGAGTCTGAAGGTGATGAATCTGAATCAGAAGAAACTGAAGAGTCTGAAGAATCTGAAAGCGAGGAATCAGAGGAATCAGAGAGCGAAGAGTCAGATGAAACAGAAACTGAGGAATCAGATAGCGACGAATTAGAAGATTCAGAAGAAACAGAAGAGTCGAACGAAGGGGAAGAATCTGAAGAAACTGATAATGAAGACTCTGATCAAACAGATAGCGAAGAAGCAGATACTCCAGATAATTCAAATAATGATTCTTCAGAAGAGGATAATTCAGCAGAACAAGGTTCTGATGAATCTAGCGAATCTGAGTCTTCAGAAAGCGAAAATCAGACGCAAGCAAGCGATTCAAACGAAGAGTTAGATCAAGATTCTGATGATGAAAAATCTCCTCAGGCAGAAGAAAGCACCAGTAACGAAGAAACTCAGCCAGAGACACCAACTCAAGATGACGAAACATCAGAGAGAGACTCTCCTGAGGAAGATTCTCCCGTAAATGAAAATTCAAATGGTTCAGACAATCCACCGACTGCACAAAATACAGATTCAGATTCCCTGGAAAGTTCTGATGACGTATCTCAAGATGAATCTTCATCATCTGTAGAAACAAAAGATGCAGCGAATACAGATGAAGAAAATCCTTTAATAAGTTCTTCTATCAGTAATACAAGCTTAAATAATTCATCCGAACAGGATAACAATGAAAATTCAGATGCTCCTTTGGTTGCAACTAGCTCCTCGTCTAATGAAGATTCACAACCTTTAATTCAGACTGATGATGAAAAAACTATTGAGGACAAACCTGTTGTTCAGCCGCCTGTTAGCACATCTTCATCAGATCCTGTGATACTAACTCAACCTCCTACCAGTAATTCTTCATCTGATTCTGTAACGCTCACTCAACCTCCTGTAAGTACTTCTTCATCTGATTCTGTAACGCTCACTCAACCTCCTGTAAGTACTTCTTCATCTGATTCTGCACCATTAATACAACCTCCAATAACCTCATCATCCTCAGATTTATTAACCATTGAACCTGTTAATGACGAACCAGAACCAATAATCCCTGAAATAGATGAAAGCCTTCTTGATAATTTTGATATATCAAAAAATACTTCTGATTCTGGAATCGATAACTTAACAACTGCTTTTGATCAAGGAGGGGAATTGTTTATTGACAATACTCAAATAGAAACTGAGGAGGAAGAGTTTATTGATGAAGCTGTGGAAGCAAATGAGGAGGTCCAGATAGAAGAAGTTCAACAAGAAGCAAAAGTTGAAGCAGTCGTTGAAGCACAGTTGTCTACAAATACATCTTTCTTAAAAAATAATGTCAATGAGAATATTTCTATTGGTTCATCTCTTGGAAAAATTGCAGTGGAATACGCAGGCGCCGACGTTGTGAAATTTGCTTTAGGAGGCCCTGGCAGTGAAAACTTTGAAATTGATGAGACGGGAAATATAAAAGTCAAAGAAGAGTTAGATTTTGAAGAAAAGGAGATCTATAACCTACTATTGTTTACTTTTCTTGGAGATAAATCTATTACAAATAAATTAGATATTAATGTCTTAGACATAGATGAGGAACCTATTGTAAATCTTGATTTTCTAGCATCTTCGTTTAGCGAAGATATAGCAACTAATTCTAAACTAGCTGAAATAGAGGTGCTAGATCCAGAAAAAAATGGAATATCATTTGCCATATCAGGAGCTGACAAAAACAAGGTTGCCATTTCAGACTCAAAAAACCTAATTTTAGTTCAAGGCTTGGATTATGAACAAAAAAGAGAAATAGATATTACTTTAGAAGTATTTGATGGAAAAAATACTGTAAAAACACCTCTCAAAATCAAAGTTGATAACGTCAATGATATAAGAGCATCAGTAAATCTAAATGAAAATATAGTTCATGAAGGCCAGTCAATAAACTCATCAATCGGAACAATAAATGTCATAGGAGATAATACTGTAAGTTTTTCTCTGTCAGGAGAAAGAAGTAGTGATTTCAAAATATCACAAGATGGGAAGATAGAAGTAAACAAACCATTAGACTTTTCTACTAAAAATACCTATGACCTTACTCTTCAAGTAGACGGTAAAAACGATTCAATTGCCATTCCGCTTGATATAAACATTGCTAAAAATATTAATCCTGATTTTGTTACAACATGTTCAAATTCTTGCTCCTTAAAGGAGAATGTTTCAGAGGGAGTAACAATTATAAGTTCATCTAGAACAGATACTGATGTAGATGATATTTCCTACTCTATTGAAAATAGTTATGGTGATACTTTCGAAATCAATGAAAACACAGGAGAAGTAAAGCTTAAAAATTCTTTAGATTATGAATCAAATGCATCATTCAATATAAAAGTCATAGCAACGGATTCGAAAGGGATTAGTAAAGAAATCAGCTCTATTCTTTCGGTGGAAGATGTTGAAGTTTCGCCAAGATCTTATGATTACAATACTTCAAATTATTTAACAAAAAAATCACTTTCAGCTGACCCTAATGATAACGAGAGTCGCATTTATGTTTCTAATGATATTAGTTCAAAAGACTCTTCTGAAAGGGTGGTGTTTAACCTTGATCAAAATAGTTTGCCTCAAGGGTCGTCTTTTGAAATTTTATCTGAACATCTTTCTAATTATGAAGTGGATCAATTTGGTTTAATAAGGGCAAAAGAAAAGTCTTCAATTAATGAAGAATTGTCTAGAAATGTTTCTGAAGAGGACTTAATTGATTTTCTTGCTGGTTGGCAGGATGCTGAAACAGTTGCTTTTCACCAATCCTATGGAGATATTGTTTCTGCTACGATAAATATTCCAAATGAGCCTAATCAAAATGTTGAGTTAAAAATTGTTCCAAAGAAAACTGAATCTCAAGAAAATGTTGTTATGAAATTTTCTTCTTCATATCATGAAGTACAACATAGTATTAACAGTCCATTTAAAGCAAATGCAAAAAGAGGAAGTGGGGATGCAAAGGACTATAATTCAAATGTTAAAAATTATGGTCAGACGATCACAGAATCTACTCTGCAAACCAATCAGTTGGTTGGCAATACAGAGATTGATTCAATTATCATAAAAGATAATGGTAAATCTGCATCATATGCTCAATCAGTAGATAAAAATTTTTATCGAACCAATACTGTTGCTAATGGACTAAATGAAAATAATACGAATATTTTAGATTTCGAATATTGGTTCCCAATTAATAATTATTCTGGAAGTAACAATACTGGAACTGCTGATACTCTTGGACAGTATGCACCTTTATCTGTCGAAAATGCTGATTGGGATGCAATCATGCATGTTAACGAACAAGCAAAATATGGTTGTTATGATTCTGGACAGGGTTGCGGAGCTAATAAAAGCGAATTAAATCTATCTGGAAGTTTAATTGAGGGTTCGGAAGGCTATATCTCTGGCTATTATGTTAAAGATTGGAATTTGGATATGAGCGAAGCTGCTTCTGCTAATGGTAATCATCTGCTAAACGCCGAAGCAGATGGTTCTAATGCAGGAACTGGAAATGGAATAGACACTCTCATTCACTCTGCTACAACACTGAATGATAATAGCCACTCGATGAATGGCGGAGAAGCAGAATTTTATACGGTAGATTTACCTCAAAATTTCAATTACTTTGGTATAAATTATTCACACATTCATATAAATGAAAATGGTTTTGTTTCCTTAGACACTGATAACTCTCAACCATATGACAGTGAAGGACTTAATAATTTATCTAATGGAGAAAATGTAGGAGCATATCCTCTTTCCTATTATGATGAGGACAAACACTTTATAAACGGAAGTGGAAACTTTTTTTCAATGGTTGATGATTCTCATATTCCTGAACAATGGGGAAGACCAGGGAGTTCCTATGATGGAGCATTAGATAATTCAATATTTGCCTTACATGGCGCCTATAATACCGAAGGCTATAATGGCAATGATGATTTTAGTATAAGGACTCTCTATAATTCGACTTCCAATATATTTACAGTTGGGTGGTACAACCTTAATTCCGGAAAAGCTAATAACTCAGAAACTGAAGTAAACTTTGAAATCCAATTTAATTTAAATAATAACTCTTTTAAAATTGTCCATGGTTTATTTGGGAATGATTTTCCAAACTTATCAAATAACACAGAAAGCGATCATCTTAACTACTTTACCGGTATCAGCAGAGATTTATCATGCTTAACCACAAATGAAGATATCTCCGCATGTGAAGGGAAAGATTACATTCAACTCATGTATTTTGAACCTTGGGGCAATTCTGACATAGATAGTTGGGTAGGTGCCACAACATTCCAAAATCCTGATGGGCCTTTTAATAATTCCTTAACAATAAATGTCGATTCTGCCTACAATTCATATTTCACCAATCCTAACATTGCAAGAAATGGAACAAATTATTGTTACGTTGGAACGAGTGGCGGAGATCTCTCATCTATTTGTAATTCCAATTATAATGCCTCCACTGCAAGTTTAGATCTTCAAGGAAGAATGTATGACTTTTCACCCTTGGGTTACAAAAATATAAAAACACTAGCTTCATCTAACATTGAACAATCCTTCAGCGTTGGCTTAGAAGCTGAATTTATGTGGATGCAATTAAACAAACCTTCCTCTCTTCTTTCTTACACGCCGGCAGAAAATAATGCTCAAGGTTTCGATCAAGAAGGCCCTAATCAAAATATCAATGTAACTGGTGGAACATTAAATGCAGGAACTGAAGTTTCAACAAATACTTATGACAATGAAATCGTTATTGGAGGAGAGGTTTATAAAGATTCGAAGATGAGAAAGTTTTTAAATAATACTAAAAAAGTAGTTGCTTTTGCTCCAGTACCAATAATTCATACAAACAAGTATGAAATGAGCCAAAAACCAAGCACTTCAGATCTCAGATTTAAACATGTTCATACCATCATGCCTCACTTTATTTCAGAAGAATTTATGGAGGATAAAGAAAATGGAACTGACAAAAATTTTGATTTCCATCAATTAGTTGATGGTGATTATGAAAAATCTGGGAGCCATTTGAAGTATGGGACTGAGGGAAATAATGATTTCAACTTACAAAATCAGTTTGCTTCAGCTCATGATGAAGCAGATATGGATGGAATGTATGCTTATACAGCTGACGTTCTTTCTAAAGGTGTCAGTTCTAGACGTTTTTCTGAAGCCGTTTCTGGAACAGAATACACTATTCCTGAAGGTCAATCTTTATGGCAGCAAGTAATAGACCCTGAAGGTCGTGGTGCAGGAATTTTTGTACAAATGAATTGGAGTTGTGGTGCTGGAGGTATGGCACGATGCAATGAAGCTACTTCTTCAAGGACTTATGGCTCTTATAAAACTCAACAAAGCCTATTTTCCGTTTTGATTTCAGAGACAGGCGATAAGCTTTTTTTTGAAGAAGGACCTCGTGGAGACATTAATGAAGAAAGATATACTGGTCTTAACTCGGGATATGTCATGCAAGGCGAACATTATTGGAGTTACAAAAGACGTTCTGGAAGAAGTTCTGCTACTGATGGAGATTTTGCTTTAACAGATGAGTCTCCTCAATTGACTTTTGGAGTAAGCCCAATTGCTTGTGTTTCTGGAAAAGATAATGGATGTTTTTTTGGTGATGATCAAAGTTTTGACTCAAATATTATTGGTGCACCATCTACAGCGATAATTTCAACTGATGATCCATGTCATCAGAAAACTTTGACCGGTTGTGATAATAAAATGGATCTTGGGATAATGCATTCAATGTCAGAGACTAGTCATGCATTAAATCCAATTTACAATACAGGGACTTTTTACCAAGGTATCGTTCAACAAAAACAAAAAGATATGAATAACGATCTAGTAGACGCCATAAATTTAAATGGAAGCAATAGTTGGCGTTCAGGAGAAACTTCAACTTCAAGTAATTGGAATGGTCTAATGACCGGTCTTTTTGTAACAGATACAAATAATGATAGAAATCCTCACCCACAATTTCTTAGAGCAAATACAATAACTTCTTTTGATGACATAAATGATCGTGTCAAGATAAAACAAACTTCTTTGAGTATTTATTCAAATCAATCAAATCAAACTAATTCAAATGATTGGTATCACTCAGAAGGATCGTTTAATGGAAAAAATGCAAATTTAGCTAATATTTCAAACCAAGTTGGTTTCCAATTCGGTGATGCAGATCCATCTACTAATCAACCTTATTTTGGAAATAATCAATGGGCTCCCTCGGCTTATCTGAACAAGCAAGTATTTGGAGCTATGCTAAAAGGACAGAATGTAGGGGAAACAGATAAATCTCTGAAAAGTAATGGAGAAATTGGAGAAGCCATAAATGCTGATAATGCAGGTGCTTTAGTTACTTGGGATACCATCGATGAAAAAGATAGAGATTTTATGAGCGACAATTCAATTGAACCTTCCCTAGAATATATGACATGGGGCATCTGGGGTATGGCTATGAGCGACAGCCAGCTAGACATGCCTGGATATCAAGCGAGTGCAGTTCATATGGGTACTTGGTTTGCAGGAGATTTATTAGACGTAACCGACTGGCCGGTAAGCCGAACTGCTTCTTTAGCAGGTATAGCTATGTTTGATATATTTGCTCGAATAGAAGATTCAGGTATTACCAATTCATATCACTGGACAGAGGGCGCTGGTGCAACAGGCACGGTGGTTTTTGACGGCACTGGAAATTATGATATTGATATTTCTGTGGCAAATTTAGGTACGGAGAATTGTCCAGCATCTTACTGTGGTTCTGGCTTTCAGCCAGGCTCAATGAACAAAGGCCCTGCAGGCTCTATTACTTGGTCTGCGAGTGGAACAGCAGGACAATCTAGTTTTGAATCATCTCTTTCTGAAACTGTAAATGGGAGTACTTTAATTAGCAAACAAATGTGGGGAGAGCTTTATGGGAAAAAAAATCATTTGGAAGCAGGGGCGCTTTTACATTATTCACTTCAAAGTAATAATGAAATGATCATGTATGCAGGATCAGCAATACTGTCAGAGTAAAATTAATTTCAAATAAAAATTAAAAAAAATATTTTTAGATTAAGATTGGCGTTGTCTTTTTGGTACTTAGGCGACCATATCGCTTTAATTTAAAAATTATATTTCTGAATCCAGAATTCTCTGGATTCAGTTTTTTTTAAATAGATATGTATAATAAACCACCTAAATTATGAGACAGTTCATAGAATTCTTTTTGACCATACGAGATAGCAAATTCTTCACAGGATTGGTGATATCGGTGATTGTGGCATCTGCCATATATGCTGGGGCTAGCTCCTATGACATTCCAAATCAATACACTATCATTTTGGATTATTTTGATTACGCCATCACAGTTTTCTTTTTGATAGAAATTTTAATTCGTATATTTGCAGAAGCTAATCATCCAATTCGTTTTTTCAAAAACGGATGGAATATCTTCGATTTTGTAATAGTTTTGGTCAGTTTAGTGCCAGTCGATGGTGCCGAAAGTGCTTTTGTTGCACGTCTCTTAAGAATAGTTCGAGTGCTTCGAATCATTACCGTGATTCCAGCGTTTCGTCATATCGTTGAATCGCTATTTAAGTCGATGCCAAGAGTAGCTTTCATTGCATTATTGATGTTCATTGTAATTTATATTTGGGCTGCAATTGGTACTTTAATTTTTAGCGAAACTGATCCGGAACATTGGCGTAACATTGGGATAGCAGCCTTGACCTTAGCGCAAGTGGCAACTTATGACGATTGGGCTGCGATCATGAGCAATGTTTTCGATGCGCATCCATATTCTTGGATTTATTTCATTAGTTTTATTTTGGTTACTTCAGTCGTATTACTGAATATGGTCATCGGTATCATCGTCGATGTGATGAGTCGTGATGCTCGAGAGAATCTTTTTGATAACATCGATGCAAATGATCATGTGACAACCGAAGAAAACGAAGGTTTATGACCTTTATTTCCCTTAGTACATTTAATTATTTACTCATCGCTTGGTTAGCTGTTGGCTTAATTGCTTTCTTTTATTTATTCTTCCAAACCGCGCCTTATGGGAAACACGTCTCTAAAGGATGGGGAAGAGAAATATCAGCTAAAGCTGGCTGGATCATTGAAGAATGCCCGGCTTTTTTCTTGATGCTGATTTTCTTCATCGTTGCTGGTGATTACACAAATCTGGTACATGTAATTTTTACGGTTCTCTATTGTGGACATTATTTTAATCGCAGTTTTATTTGGCCCATGCGCGCGCAATCGACTGACAAAAAGATGCCTTTGATGGTGGTGTTCTCAGCGATAGGTTTTAATTTTGTGAATGTTTTTTTCCAAGGCACTTGGATTTTTCTATTGAGTGACTATAGTAGCGGTTGGATTACAACTGTTCCCTTCTTTTTAGGCTTACTCATCTTTTTTAGTGGTTTTTACATCAATGTCAGATCAGACGAAATTATGATCAATTTACGAAAAGAAAAGGGCGAGGGTTATCACATTCCAGAAGGTTTTTTATTCAATAAAATCAGTAATCCAAACTATTTAGGAGAATTCATTGAATGGCTTGGGTGGGCAATCATGACCTGGAGTTGGGCTGGATTGGTATTCTTTTTGTGGACTGTGTGTAACTTATTTCCTCGCGCTATTTCAAATCATAAATGGTACAAAAATAAGTTTCCCGATTATCCCAAAGAGCGAAAAGCCGTTATTCCAAACGTCATTTAATAAATTTTCTTAACTTTTAGGTATAATCCTTCTGAAAGGGAGAGACAATGACTAGACTGATTAGATATTCATTGGGGTTGATGTTTGCTTTTTTTAGCATCATGTCTTTTTTTATGATTTTTATTCCCGAGGTTATTTTGGTCTTCCCTGGTTCGAGTTGGACTACTGAGCAAATGTCAGAGTGGCGTTTACGTACTCTTCTCCCTGCTTTTTACCTAACGATTTGTTACTTTATTTATCGCTATTTTTCTGGAAAAAATCCTACCTCTACCGTTTGGCCAATTTTAATTATCATCTTTTTTTTCATGATTACCCAAATCATTAGTCTTTTTAATAATTATTTTAGTTTGATACAAATCTTTTCTTTGTTTCTTACGGTTTTGGTATTTTTATTATTGCGTGAAGCCCACAATCGTCGTAAAAATGAAATTTTTAATAAACCCTTGTAATGACTGAAAATACTTTAAGAACTGGAAGTTGTTTGTGTAAGAAAGTCACTTATTCCTTTCCTACTGATGCGGTAGTGTCTGCGCATCATTGTCACTGTGAAGATTGTCGAAAATCAACCGGTTCCGGCAAAGCTACCATCGTTTTGATCTTAGATCAGGCTTTAAAAATTACAGGTGAAATTAAATATTTTTCTGTTATTGGTTCAGACGGCAATAAAGTAAGTCGTGGTTTTTGTGAGGTTTGCGGATCTCCTCTAATCAGTAGCGTTGAAGGCTATGATGGTACCAAATTTATTAAAGCAGGAAGTTTGGATGACTCATCATGGATCAAAATAAATTCCAGTTTTTGGAGCGATACCGCAATGGGTTGGTCACCATTAGATAAATCTCTAGATAGTTTCAAGCAAAACCCCGAATAGATATGACAGCGAGATTAGATTTATTAACCAAATACTATTTACGTTTAGTTGCAGCTATTTGGGTTGGTTTTGTTCCTTTTTTATATTTAATTTCTTTCATGTCTGGTATGGAGAATATTTCTTTAAATGTCTTTTTTAACAGCCTTTTTGAGTGGGTAATTCTTTTGCCTTTTGGTTTTGAGCAAAATATCCCCGAGGCTTTTGTTCCTCTTATAAGATTTTTCTTTTGGTCTTTTTGGATATTAACTGTTTCGCGTTGGGTCTTAACTGGCAGACATTTTTATCAATAATATTTCAAACAGTTAATTCATAGTAAGCCACTCAATAAATTCAAGCCTAAGTAGGTTAAAAAACCAACTACAAGAGAGCCAAAAAACAACATTAAGGCAACGGAGACAATCTCTGTCCAAAGCCATACAGTCTTCTTATCATTGAGTCTAATGTAGATTTCAACTGCACCAAAACAAATAGCAAAAAGCGTCGCTAACAAAACTATG
>MDTG01129810.1_pt1 | contig 10372 bp, 15 predicted proteins | sample 811421 | NCBI WGS metagenome assembly MDTG01 (sample SAMN05326645, study PRJNA326480) | marine metagenome | isolation source: seawater | place: Pacific Ocean: South East | collected 2011
ATCAAACCAAACAAAACTGCTTTAAACGCCGAGGTACTCACTTGGGATTTCTGAAAATCGCGATCGAGTTTTTTGGAAAAACACAAAGGCCTCAGGTCCGAATCCCAGAATAGTACCTCGGAGTTTAAAGCAGTTTTGTTTGGTTTGATTTCGTGAAGTGTAATTGGGTGCGCATTACCGGTTCTTAACCTTTAGCAGTGTGTGCATTTGACCGAAATTATTCTCTGGACGAACGAGTAAGCCATCATGGTCAAGGCGATCTCTCAAGTGGATGTGTCTACTGATGTCACCGTGGAGCCGCCGATGAAGATGCGGAGTGGTGCGGGCCACCTGTGCAAGATCGACTGTCCTGAGCTGCAGTTTCCTCGGATGTCGATTCCTTGGGACACTGGGGTCAAGACGGGGCTCAACAACGGCCCCCCGAACTGCAAACTGGCGCTCAAGTTCAATGCCTTCAAGGACACCCTGCAGGGCCCACACCAGAAGCTGGCCACGCTGCTGGACCAGCTGGACGACATGGCGATCAAGTACATCGTCGACAACAAGAAGACGCTCTTCGGCAACAAGACCAAGAGCGAGGCGGTGATCCGTGAGACCTTCACGCGGTCGGTCAAGGAGGATCTGAACAACAAGTACAACCCCACGTTCAGCGCCAAGGTGGACTTTGACAAGCGCCGGGACAACAAGCGTGCGCGGACGGACGATCTGTCTGCCACCCACGTCATGCAGATCGGCTGCTACACCCGCGAGGGGGAGAGTCTGGTCCCAGAGGACGTGCTGTCCAAGGACTCGGAGATCCAGGCGGTCGTTGCGCCCCGTCACATCTGGGTGACTGCCAACGGGATGGGCATCACCTACAACGCGTCACGCTGCGTGGTGCACAAGACCGCGGGCGGGCAGAGCAACTTCGATTTCGACCTGGACGAGCTCGAGCCCGAGCAGGACGGCGACGGGGTGCAGGTCACCGCGCCGAACGAGACCGAGGTGGTGGACGACGACGAGGAGGTGCTGGAGGACTGATCTTCCGGAACGAGGTGACGACGCTTAGGATCTGCCCCAAGTGTTGCTCAAGGATCTTCAGGCCGGCGCGGTAGGACCTCGGTGGTCTGTTCTTGACCATGTTGGTCCGAATAAACCCGAGCATCTTCTTGACGTCACCCTGCTTCAACGGCACAATTTTCTCGCGCGCCTTTTTGCGCGACAATACGGGTTTGCGAAGGTCTGTATTGACGGCGTTGTGAATGTCGATGAGCCAGTTCCGCACGACCACGATGGATCGGTCGCAGGGGAAGGGGCGCTCGATGAGCTTCAGGACGTAGTTGTTGCGGCACTTGCTGCAAGGGAGCGTGGCGGCCAGGCTGTAGAAAAGGCCTTGGTACGACTCGTGCAGTGCGGGGACGTACTCCTCGACGAGTCCATGCAGGACGCGCCAGGTGACGGGGCCCCACTTATTCGGGTCCATGGCACTGTTTCTTGTGATTGCATAAAATAATGACAGGAACGAAGGGGTCATTGAATGTTCCGCGGGGAGCCCAAAGGTCGGTTAAACAAGGTCGGGGTTAGTCCGCGGGGAGCGCAAAGGTCGGTTAAACAAGGTTGGGACGGCTTTGTACTTGTCTAAGACATCGAGGGGTGACATTGATTGATATTTGAGTTCGTTTCGTGTTTGTGTTTTACTTTCGGATCCGGAATCACTGCCGGTTTGTGGTCGTCCTCGTCGACCTGTTTTGACCGCGGGTCGGTCCCTGGCCTTGACTCTTTCCAATGCCTTTTCCGCCTCCGACAATGCGTCTCCGAGTTCATCTTTGTTTGGGTCTTGAAATTCTTCCGGCGCATCACGATAGTACTGAAGTAGTTCAACTCTTTCTTGCTCGTGCTCGGCTTTTTGGTTTTTCAGCTTTGTTTTTAATGTCTCGATTTCGGATTCTGCAAGCACTTTATTTTGTGAGACCTTCAACATATCTTGCTCAATACTACTCTTTTCTTGTTGAAGTTTTCTTATGTCCCCCTGCAATTCTTCTGCAGTTTGCATTAAATACTCGTATACTTGTTTTGCTTTTACCAGTTCAGTCTGGTGCTTCTCGTTTTGGTTTTGCAGCTTTTCCTTGCATGCTGACTGCTGATTTGCAAATGATTGCTCAAGTTCTTCTATGCGCTGCTGCATTGTTTCTGCATTTTGCATTAACACCTCGAATTCTTGTTGCGCTTTGTTTGTCAGACTTTCAAGACGTTCATGATTTATTGCTTGTTGTTGTTGGTTCGTTCTCTGCAACTCCATAATCTTTTCGTTTCGTGCCGATAGCGTTTTCTCCATTTCCTGTGCTTTGATCATTAGATTCTTTATTGACCGCTGCAGTTCATCTATTTGTGTGTCACTCGCGCCCGAGATCACGAGTCTGTTCAACTTTGCCTGTTCGACCCGGAGCAGGTCGGCGAGTCGCTTTTCCGGATTGGTGACACGGAACGAGCCACTGGTGCCATCGAAATCGTATTCGACGGACATTATTGGATTCAACACACGAAAAAAAATCTTGTTGCGCACAATTCAATCGATTTATTTTCGGTCACCTCCTTGTGAATCATCATGTTCGTGTCCTTCGTCCTGTGGTCACTCTGTCTGCTCTTGCTCATTTTCTTTTCGATCCTCGGCTCCTTCGTCAGCCGCAACCCGTTCCTGTGGACGCTCATTGTCGCAAGTGTCAAGCTGTGGGTACACTCCAAGATCGAAACCGTTCGCGCGTACTTCCGTTCCGATCCCGAAGACGACCAAATGTCCTTGTCGTCCTCCACCTCGTCCAGTTCTTTGGCCACTCTCGACGAAGGCATCGATGAGCCAGGCGATCTGTGCGTCATGGACATCCAGCATTGTCCGGAGTATTCACTCATCTCCTACGCGTACCGACACATGCAATATCGAATGGTCTTCGGCATGTCCCGCGTCGCCCAGCTCAGTCAGTTCCTTGAGGTTGAGTTCGAGATGCTCGGTACCCACAGCGTCAAGAAGGTCATGCTCCCAATCCTTCAAGCACAAAAACCCAAGAGTGACATCATCCTGAAGGTGACCGACGACAAACACAACGAGTTGCCCGGAAAGATCGAGGAGTGCATCATCCAACTGTTCGGACCCTTCGTAGGCGAACCAGACAAAGAAGGTCTCTTTGCGATCCTTTCAGTGACGGACCCCAATGGGTCGTGCCCCCGAATCATCGTCAATTGTCTCGACACCCGTTTCTTCATTGACCGCACCCTGTCGACCATCGACCAAGAGGAGATCACAACATCGTGAACCTCTCACCGCCAATCTCTCTTCGTTTGACTTCTCTGCGGTGGTAGTACACCCCACCTCCCAGAGCCAATAAAACCAACAACAGAAGGATGACCCGATTCACAGTGATCATGTTTGTACCAGTGTACTGCGAAAATAATGCGTGGGTTTTTTGTAACACTCTTGGTTAAAGGTTGGGTATGGCGTGCTCTCCCTTTCCGGACTCCTTGCTCACGCTCCACGGTGAAAAGTTGCGCGTCCTGCTCATGCTCTTCAGGGCCAAAGGGGTTTCCGACATCAGTGATCACGAGAAAGCAAACGTCTTTTCTCACTTTGCGCCTCACGGTGAGCATGCCGACACAACACTCAAATTCTGGAGCTATGTCATGTTCCGCCCGAATGAGCTCGACAAGTACGTTGGAAAGATGATGCAGTTGGTCCACAAGTTTATGCAAGCGGAAGAATGCCAGTGTGGTTGCGCCGCCAACAACCTTGACAGCGATGCTTTCATGGAAGCAGCACGTGGCGTCATGGAGGGAGTGGTCTACGAAAACGCCCCTCGGTCTCAGCTCTTCCGCATGGGGTCTTTGCACTCTCTCGAAATGGGTCCGCCCCCAGTGAACCCGAGACCTCCTACACTGATTCGTCCATGACCTCATCACAATACAAGTGCGCGTACTCTTCTTGCAGCTTTGTGTAAGCGGTTTCTTGGATGTACAGCCCTTGCACAGTGACGCGAATCACCATACCATCTAGCCCAAAGCATCCCGCCAAATCGTTCTTTGGTTTGAACACCTCGCTTCTTGAGCCCACATTGGAGTCGTTTCTCTCGCCCACATGCTCGACGGCTTTCCTGTTGATCACATACTTGTGCACCCGGTTCGTTTTCAACCTTGGACCAAAGTCACACAGCGAGATCGGTTCGGGGAATTGCCGACATGCCGATGAACACTCCATCCCGGTCAAAGTCGTTCTGTTACAAACCCCCGCTCTGAATCCGAAATACATAATTTCTTTGTGAGTTTTTGATGGGGCTCTTGTTCGAGATCGACGGCTGTCAATACGAGCTCTTCAGCTCGAATGGTCAAGGTGTCTCGTACATCAACCTCACCACCGGCCAGCGCCACCACATGTCTTGCAAGGAACAGATCCCCGAGACGTGGCCCCAGGACGTGAAGGACAGTCTTCAAGGCGCCAATTTTGTGACCCATGACGTGTGCACCATATGTCTGCAACCGCAGACGCCACTGTGTCGGTGCATCATGACAATGGAAGGGGAGTACGACCTCTGGCGCGTGCCCCCTGAGTTGGCGCGCATCGATCCGCCGAGCACCATTGACGATCTACAGCATCTAATCTGCCAGGCCAAGAAAACGGTCGAGATTGCCTGCGTGGTCGCGGAACAACCCCACCGTGCCAAACTGGCCCATAAAGCGATTGACCTGATTGGCAAATACGTCAGCAGACAGCGTTTGATCGCACAAGCAGCCGGTGCGCACTACGCCAATGCGGCCAACGTGCTCCGGAACTACTCCAAGGCCTGTTTTGACGAGATCACTGCCCTGCGCCAGAAGCAACGGAGGGCCTTCACCGACCACAGACAGGGACTGCTCGAGGCGATCCTGGGAGAGCGGACCTGCGACTCGTGCATGGACAAGAAGGTGTGCTGTGTGGCCCGTCCTTGCCTGCACGCGTCCATGTGCGCCGAGTGCTGGGAGCAGTGGGTCCGCACGAGCCCTGGCACTTGTCCCGTGTGCCGGGCGGACGTCGCCTCGGTCTCAAAAGTGGAATCCTGGACAACCGTCCCTTTCCGGTCCTGAATTTATTTTGTCAGCATTAGGCACATGATGGACCTGTTGAGGCCGGTTGACATCTACGAGCACCGGAGTGAAGAGCCGGTTTTGCATGCCACATTCCCGGAAGAGTTTCGCTACTTGACTGAACCCCCGTTGCCTGATGCCAAAGTTAGACTAACTATTGATGACCCCGTACTGGAAAACGCGTTTAACGGCGAGTCGATTGATTTTGAGGCATTTATTGGAATCCCGTCTCAAAGGACGAAAGAGATGTTCGAAGAAGAAAGCGCTAGATTAAGATATGATGTTGAACGGTTAGAATTAGAACTGGAGCATTTCACTTTACTTTTAGAAAAGCAGAGAGGTCGACTAAGAGTACGTGTTAGGATCTTTCTTCAATCAGTGACAAAGGCCAATGCACCTGAATACGTCAATGTAATTGTAAAGTACGTCCTTCGGGAATTGGGACATCGCAATGCTGTAGATGTTCTAATGAACCCTTATATTCAAGAACCGCGACGTAGAGAAGGTGCAGGTCTTGGAGTGGAGATGATGTTCTTCATGTTTGATTTTGAAGAGCGTCTTGTTTTGAAAGACAAAGTTGCTGGTCAGAGCATTTACACATTCGGAACGGCAGAAGACGAACCAGTCGAGATGGATGATAACTTTCCAGTATACCCGACACCGGAGTTTTTCGATTTCATTAATCAGGACTTTCATGGACCTTCTCTCTTGAATATCTCCTGGAATGACGATGTGATGTCGTTGGATTGGGACATTTGTTCTGTCAAGATCTACAAGTCACTGGGCCGCATTGATGTCACCATTTTTGGCGAACCCCGGGACAACTATCCACCGTTCCCGAATCCAGAAACGGTCCAGGAGGCCCTCGAGGTGGCAGATGCATGGTTCATTGAAACTCGCGGGGTGCAGTGCAGGTACACAAAGTACAGAGAAGAGTATGAGTTGAGGCGACGTACAGATGATGGCGAAGTGAGACTGAAAGGGGGTTGCATTAACACGGAAGACCCAATCACGTCCGAACACTTTGAGGAGGATCTCAACTACCCGATGGTGTTCCAAACTACATCCGGGCACTGTTTTAAAGGCACTCACACTCCCCAGACGCTGGGACAACTTGGTTACCGAAATCCATACAATCGAGAAATCCTGAGCTCGAACTGTTTCGAAAAGGTGGAGCGTGACGAATCGGCCTTCATGCGCATGTCGTTACTCGGACTCAATTAAAGGTTGCGAATCATGGAGGCCCTGATGCAGGTGCGGGACATGCAGACCTTTTTGTTCGATGGGCTAGCGCATGCGATGATGCGACAGGACACGGACATGCTGTACAAGTACGTCTACTGCAGGAACCTGTCTTCGGAGATTGTCGACTGCCTGATGGGCAACTTGTCGCGGTGGCAGGAGACTGCACGCGCCAAAGGGTTGAGCGCGCGCACACTGTCCGAATGGTTAGAACTCCTCGTTCGGATGAGCAACATCACGCACAGCCTGGTGGAGGCTGTCTACAACGCAAGGAGAACGTTGCAAACGAGCGACCTCAGCATCCAAGACATCCAGAAGGACATGCAGCTCAACAGCAAAATGCTCGACATGCAGTTGCGACTGCAGGTGCAGATGGGAGCACAGTTTTATAATGTTGCGACATAAACGAACACAATGCGTCTTGTGTTGAGTGTGGACGTTGGGTACCGCAACTGCGCCAAAGTCCTGGGCAGGGTGACGCCGCGGGGTGACGGTTCCGTCCACGTCGAAGTCCTCAAGGCAGAGGTGTGCGACGTGCTGAAGGGCAAGAAGCCGACCACCGTTGCGGCGACCGCTCTCAAGGTGGTCGACCATCTGCTGCCGTGGTTTGAGGTGTCGACCGAGGTGGTCTGTGAGGCGCAGGTCCGAAAGAGCGGGATGAACTTTGGGATCGCGCACGCCATCCTGGGGGCGGCCCACACGAAGCATTTGCCCTTTTCATTTATGGCGGCAAAACGGAAGTTTCAAGGACTCCAGCAGCAGACAGACGAACTGAATTTGAAAAAGCGCGCGGTGGCCGAAGTGCAGTGGCACATCGCGAACCCAAGCGCGCATTTAGTCCTGGAAAATTTTGTCCCGCCCTTTTCAGAGGCAAAGAAAAAGGACGACCTGGCGGACGCACTGTTACAACTTTTAAGTCATGTCGGATGGAAGCATCAGCCAAGTGACGGAGGCGATCAACCAGTTGAAGTCGGCGCTCCAGACGTTGGAGTCCTGGAAGAAGTCGCAGGAGCAGGACCAGGACCAGGACCAGGACGACCCGACGAAGAACTTGATCTTCTCTTCGAACGAGCCGCTTACGGGTAAGTGTGAGATCTGCGCCAAAGGACCGCTCGACTGGGTGCAGAAGCTGCGGGGGCTCGAGGTGACGACGGGACAGCGCACCCAAGAGTGGTTCGAGGCACGGAAGCAGTGCGTGACGGCCTCCGAGTTGGCCTCGGTGATCTGCGAGAATCCGTACTGTTCGCGCGTGCAGACCCTCAAGAAGAAGGTCGGGCTGGCGGGCGATTCGAGCAGCTCCACCTTTGCATGCCAGCACGGCAACGACAACGAGGACCGTGCGATCGAGATCTACGAGCAGCAGACGGGCCACCGCGTGTTGTCGTTCGGGCTGCTCCGGTCGCAGGTGCCCGGCCAGACGCACATTGCGGGCAGCCCAGACGGCATCACGCACTGCGGACGGCTGGTGGAGGTCAAGTGCCCCGTGTCCCGACAGATCATCCCGGGTGTGGTCCCGAAACACTACCAATCGCAGATCGAGCTCCTGATGCACATTGCGCAGATCGAGGTGGCCGACTTTGTGCAGATGGGGACGAACCAGGGCGCGTTCGACATCACCGCCTGCCGCCGGACGGAAGGATACTACGAGTCGGTCAAGGGCAAGATCAACAAGTTCCTGGAGATGCTGAAGGAGGTGCGTGCGGACAATGCGGCAATCTCCAAGTACGAACGCAAGCGCAAGAGCCCCGTGAAGAAGCCGGACGTCTCCAAAACGTTTGCCGCCGGGTTCATTTTGGATTAAAAATGTGTTTGCACAACCGCTTGTGTTCGGGCCAGTGGGCGTTCTGGCAGCTTGGGCAGCAGTACCGCACCGTTTTGCATGGGCACGATTTGGTCCGCACCAGCCTTCCGCAGTGACTGCACCCGTGCGCTTTCCGAAACAACTCCGCCAGAGAGGACTCCTCGATCCAATACACAATGGTGGCGACAAGGACCTGCACAGGGCACCTTCTGAAAGGGCCAAACTCGTGCCCGCCCGACCAGCGCGCCATGATCTTGTGCGCCACCGTGTCCAGCAAATGGAGGTTCTGCTCTATCCTGCCCTTCTTGATCGCAACGCAGCATTTGTGAACGTCTTCATGTGTCAGCGTCGCGTCATCGTACCGCCCGCACTCGCAGTCGGAGTGGCACATGTCCACCGACATCCTTGAGCGCGCGCAAACCAAACCAATATTTTGTGTTTCAAGAGTATGCTGACCCGCAATGACATGACGCGGCTGGCGACGTCGTTGCCCACCGCCAACCAGATGGCATTCGACATCATCATGCCCAACGTGAACAAACAGATCAGGGCGGCGGCAGTGTCCGGTCTCGACCATTGCGAGATCGACGTCCCGACAATCCTGGATTCGGCACCCGCGTTCGAGTACGACGCCGTGTGCAGACAAGTGCAAGAGACGCTCGTGAAGGGCGAATTCACCGTGGAAGAGAAGGACGTTGGGTTGTTCCGGGTCGCGTGGGAAGAGCGGGCGCAACGGAGAGACGTCGACGAATCCGACCAAGTCAAGATCGTGTACACCAAACCCCCCAGGCGCCGCAAAAAGAAGAGATAAATTTTTTCCAACACAGTGACAAAGGCATGTCGGTCCGGCGCAAGAACTTCAATGGCAAAGAGTACAAGAAGGGGTCCGAGGTCTTCAAGGACAAGCTTGCCCTCTTGCCCAAAAAGATCGAACCCAAGCAGGTGGCAGAGCACTTTGAGAAACTGCTTGCACACGTGGCGACCAAACCGGACAACCTCAAGGGGAAGAGCGTCCTGCAGATCGCGGAGACTTTGGCTCCTGACTTTCCGGTGTGCGCGTACGGCTATCCGAAGACGTACATAATGGCGCTGGCGGGCAAGCTGGACCTGGAGCAGATCCGGAAGCTTTGCCAGGCGGCCTGATGCGCTTGTTCAGTGGCAACGCGACCAATGAATCACTCTGCAACATTGATGCCCAGTTTGGCCAACCTAGCGTGACGAAGTTTGGTTTCCGTGGCGGCATCATTCCGCTTGATTGTGTACGATGATGACGCGAGTCCCGGTTTCTTGCGCGAGGGTGGCGCCTTTTTCTTGATTGCTGGCGTGACCTGGTGGTGCTTGAGCCGCTCCAGGATGGACTCTTCTTCCGGGATCATCTGAAGCAGTGGGGGGGTCTGCATCACGATGTCCTGGTCCTCGCTACCCCGGAACTGCTCGATCGTGAGGCACCCCCCAAAGGCCTTCAGGCAGCGGCGCGGAGGTGCGGGCGGGATCCGCCTCTTCAAAGGGATCCCGTACACCTTTTTCGCCATGTGTCTGAGCCACATCGGTCGGACCAATGAGCGGGTGTCGCTCGTCTCCTGGTTGGCCCCCAAACAGCATCGGATCGAGCAGTACACCCCCCGCAGCACCATCTTCTCCTTGCGTTCGTTGTATACGATCGGCATCCCAATGGGCGGCCCCTCGAACGGGTGGCAGCAGTGATGGCACCAGATGTCGCACGACGTTTGCGAGTAGAAGTCGGCCTGCCGGGGGTGCTGCAGGATCTGCCAGAGGTGGGCGTCCCCCATTGTTTTTTTCTCGTGCGAAAGACAAAATGGCGGCGGCCCCGGGAAGGACAATCTTTAACCGGTCCGAAATTCAGACTTTGGGCAAAAGTGAGCTGATCTCGGCACTGCTCGAAAACGACGAGGACCTGCTCGAGGCCGAGCTGTCCCGCAAGAGCAACGATGAGCTCAAGCGGGACCTGACCAAACAGAGCGACCAACTCCTGGCCGAGGTGCGCAAGAAGAACGAGGAGGTTGACGGGCCCGAGGACGATGAGCTCGACTGCGACCCCCTCGTGTCGGGGGACTGCGCACCCAAAGAGCCCTTTGAGTTCTTCGAGAACGACCTCGCGCCACCGGGACAGGACCGGGTGATCACGCCCGCCGAAATGGAGGTGCGCGAACTCAAGGCCGAGATCAGCGAGGCAAACCAGTACCAGCAGAAGCAGGACGTCGTGTTCCGCCAGTTCGTCCGCGG
>MDTG01175247.1_pt1 | contig 10372 bp, 11 predicted proteins | sample 811421 | NCBI WGS metagenome assembly MDTG01 (sample SAMN05326645, study PRJNA326480) | marine metagenome | isolation source: seawater | place: Pacific Ocean: South East | collected 2011
GTAATGTTTTCTTCATTGCATTTAATTTTGAATTTTTCATCAAATATTTTCAATTGTCCCATTAAATTACTAAATATGGTAGATTCCATATGAAATTCTGCATCATATTCTACAGCAGGAACATTCATCTGTTCATTATTAATATCCATTGTAGGAATTTCGAAGTATTTATCGAATATCTTCTCCCCCGTAAATTCAATTTCTAACTTTTCGCCTTGATAACGCATTGTAATTATTTGTTTGTCTTGGCGAATGTTTAAAATGAGAAAGAGGATTTTAGTGCTAACTGAAATTTCTGTAAAATCCGAATTAGCGTATTCATAACTTTGAAACCAATCCTTATTCAATCTAATTTCATATAAGCAAACTTGTGATCCATCCATTCCTTGTACATAAATTCCCTCCTCTTTGGTTCTAAATGTGATATAATCAGTAAATTCACGCAAATATTTAATAATAGTAGTGAACGACTTACCCTTATTGTTACCATCAATGATTACCTCCATTTTGATATTACTATATTTTAGATATAGTAATATAATTTTATATATAAGTTAAATCAATTTTTATTCTGAGTTAAGAGAATCTTTTAATTCATTATGAGCAATAGTTAACGCATTATGATGCGCTTCTAAAGTAGATAATTTGGTAGTTAATTCGTTATTTTCAGAGCGCACTTCGTCTAAATCTGTTAATACTTGAGCAAATTTTTTGTTTAAATCTTCTATTTTATCATTGAACACTTTTTGATTTTCAGTAAGTTGATTTGTCATATTATGTTCAGCCTGAACATATTTTTGAAATTTCTCTTCAACATCATCATCAGTTACTAATTTCACATCAGATTTAACAAAATTTTGGGTAGATTCGTCTATCATTTTTGTAACGTCACTAATATCTAATGATTTGTCACATTTACCACAATTTTCTTCTAATTCTTTCATACGAGCTTCGTGATTTTGAACTTTAGCTATAATCTGTTGGATAGCGGTCGCCATTTATAATATCTATAAAGATAAATTTTATTAATTTTACTCGCGTTACTTGAGTTACTTGCGTTACTCGCGCATTTTCATTTTTACTGGTGTATGACATTCGTAATTATGAATTTCAATGTCACTTTCTTTATAATCATCTATATTTTCGTGTTTATTTTTAATAGTTATCGTAGGAAATTCAAAACATTCATTTTGACATTGTTGTTTTAATGCATCAAGATGATCATCGTAAATATGGGCATTTCCTAAATTATAAATAAATTGATATGGTTCTAAATCGCAATGTTTCGCAATAATGTGGGTTAGAAATGAGTAAGAAGCAATGTTAAATGGAACTCCTAAACCAACATCACCACTTCGTTGATAAAGTGCAGCTGATAATTTGTTTCCACCCGAAACATTGAATTGGACTAACACGTGACAGGGAGGAAGAGCCATTTCATCTATTTGACAAGGGTTCCAAGCAGACAATACCAATCTTCTAGAATTTCTAGTTTCTGGATTCTTCAATTGATCAATTATATTTTGAAGTTGATCAACCCCTTTGTTACTATAATCAGCATCACAATCACTATACTCAGCATTAAAATGTCTCCATTGATGACCATAAACTGGCCCTAAATCATTCTCTCTAAGATTTGTTAATCCTCGACTATCTAAAAAACTTCTAGACGCATTTGCACTCCAAATCTTCACATTATTTTCAAGTAATTTATCATTGCTAGTTTGACCTTTCATTATCCATAATAATTCTCTAAGACAGGTTTTCCACGCAACCTTTTTAGTAGTCAGAATCGGTATTTTATTATTCTCTAATGAAAAATGCATAGCGCTTCCAAATACAGAATATGTATTACCATTGCGACCTTTTTCAAGAGTTCCTTCTTGTATTATATCTCCAATAAGACGTAAATACTGTTTTTCTTCAAAATATCCTCCCCAAGGTTCACTTTTTAATGGTTCTAATGTATTTTTCAACATCTATACTATTGTTTTTTATATTTTTAATTTCTTTTAACAAATGATTTTCATAAATATAAAACTTTTTATTTTTAATTTCTTCTTATAAATCATATGGATAAGGTTGAAAAACTTGTAGAAAAAACAGCAAGAGAATCTTCAGAAAAAATAAAAGGTGGATTCATTGGACATGTATTTAATTTTGATGAAGAAACAAAAAATCAATTATTAAATTTGATTCAATATAGTTTATTGTCAATTATTCCGGTTGTTGTATTAAATAAATCGGTGCATAGAATCATTCCCGAAGCGGACGAATCAAAATCGAATGTAGAACTTTTAGCAGAAATTATCGGACAAACAATAATGTTATTTGTTGGAATGTTCTTTGTTCATCGTCTTATTACATACATCCCTACATACAGCAGTGTATGCTATGAATCATTTAATTTAGTAAGCATTGTTCTCAGTTTTATGGTTATTGTTCTCAGTTTACAATCGAAACTCGGAGAGAAGGTTAATATTATTTTCGATAGATTATCAGGATCCGTTGGCGGAGGTGACGAAGCTCCTAGACAAGTGCAAAATAGTGGCGTTGTTAAAGTAACCCAACCAATCACAAACAATGGCGGTGGTGTTCCGCAACATCAACCGAGTCAAGCCGACCAAATCGGTATTGCAAACACAATGATGCCACAAACTGATATGGGCGGCGGAATGGGTGCTCAACAATCTCCTGACTTCAATTCTATGCACGAAGGCGGTGATGCGATGATGGGTGGTATGCAAGAACCGATGGCTGCGAATGGTGCTCTTGGCGGTAACTGGTAAACAAAATTAGTATTAAAATAAAGATATTAAAATTAATATATTTATTTTATTAAAATGAACAATACTAGTGAAGATGATAATAATTACGAAAAACAATTAATGGCATCAGAGCACGAAATTAGTGAATTAATTCGAAACGATAATGGTTGTACTACTTATTTTACTTGGAATTTTAAAAATAATACATTTCCATACACAGGTTCTAATATTAAAATAAGTGTTCATACATATAATCCTGTTCATAAAACAAAATTTTTATTAATGAGCGATGTTTTACTTGTAGAAGAAATTACTGAAAAGAAAATATACTCTGCAAAATTTACATTGCTTAAACAAGTAAAAACCTATGTGGAAGAAAGAAAAAAACTTAATTTGAATTATTTAGTAGAATGGAACAGTAAAAACACAATAAATGAAGGTGTCAAACATTCTTACTTTAATGGTGAAAATATTGATGAAATACTTGAAAAATTTTATAATGGCCGCGAAAAATCGAAATTTATTATTTATAAAATAGAAATGATTCCAGAATCTTAAAATATTAAGTAAAAATATAAGTATGATTATTACAAACCCATCTGTTACTTACATATATCAGCAAGCACTAATAATTGATAAACTAGAAGCGAGTGATTCTCAAGCATTATTGGCATATTCAGGCAAATATACAGGTCGATGCCCTGAATCAAAAAGGATAGTAAAAGATGACTTAACTGAAAAAATTTGGTGGGGCGACGTGAATAAACCAATCACACCAGAATTATTTTATAAATATATTAGTTATGCAAAAAATACGTTATTAAAACCTCAAGAAAAACCAATTTATCGTATTGTAGGATATGCTGGTTGGGATAAACCATATCAACAAGTTGTTACTGTATATTGCGAGGAAGCTTATCAAGCATTATTTATGAAAAATATGCTAGTTGAAATCAATATAGATGATGAAAATATATTTAAATTATCGAATTTTACCATTTACAACGTGGGACAACACAAATTAAACGAAGTAAAAATTTCCGAAGATATCAAAGATAAAACATTAGATGATACCTTGGTAGCATTAAATTTAACATCAAAAGAAATGGTTATATATGGCACAAGATATGCAGGAGAAATGAAAAAAGGTTTATTAACTTGGATGATGTTTTGTAGTCAATTAGAGGGAGCGCTTTGTTTACATTCAAGTGCAAACAAACAAGAAGATGATGAGGATGTTTCGTTATTTTTTGGTATGAGTGGAACAGGAAAAACAACATTATCAGCTGATCCTAATCGTGTTTTAATTGGTGATGATGAACATGTATGGACCAATACAGGTATTTTTAATGTAGAAGGCGGTTGTTATGCGAAATGTATTAATTTATCAAAAAAAAACGAACCCGAAATATACAACGCAATACACTATGGTAGTGTACTAGAAAATGTGGTGGTCGATAAAGACGGTGCGGTTGATTTCAAAGATGATAGCATTACTCAAAATACTCGATGTAGTTATCCTTTATTATATATACCAAATGCTATGTGTAAAAATATAGGTGTTGGAAAACACCCAGAACGAATCATATTTTTAACCTGTGATGTATTAGGTGTTTTACCAGCCATTTCAAGATTAACAAATGAAGAAGCTATTACATTCTTTTTAAGTGGCTATACGTCAAAAATGACTGGAACTGAAGAAGGAGTAACCGAACCAACGTTGACATTTTCTGCTTGTTTTGGAGAACCATTTTTAATATGGCATCCAGTACAATATGCGAATTTATTAAAGGAAAAAATAGAAAGACACAATACTCCTGTTTGGTTAATTAATACTGGTTGGGCATTGAATCATCGTAATAATGATTTCAGTAGAATACCGTTACGTCATACTAGAAGAATGATAGATTTTATACATAAATATGATGCTGATGAAATTGACTTTACAAATCACACAAAAGAATATTTAAATAAATTTGATTTTTATATACCTAAGAATAAATATCTGTCTACCATACCAGATTATATTCTTTATCCTTTTAAAACTATAAATAAAAAAAAATGGGAAGAAAAAATAAATTTATTAAGTGAAAAATTTACCGAAAATTGGCATAATAAAATAGACAGTTCCCTTTTTAGCAAGTTATAAAATTATATGTCGTATATGTATATTAAAACAATATGGGAATAGTTAAAACTGTTGGTGTAACAACAATGATTGTATTTGCAGTAATATTATCAATAATGATTGTTATGGAAGTTGAAGGTAAATATATAATAAATAAACTTGAAGAAAAAAATAAAAGTGCAAAAGAAGAAGATAAGCGAGGACCTGTAAAAATTCTAGTAATAGCTATATTCACTATAATTGGTTTCGCTATATGTATTGCATTTAGATTTAGATTTATTTCGTTTGCATCAGATTGTATGGGTGAATGGAGTAAAAAACCATATGAATTAAAGGCGGTATTACCAAAAGTAATCCAAGATGCGTTGGCGGGTCTAAGAAAATTATTTCGACATAAAACTGACAATAAATCAAGCGTGTCAAGCAATGATCCAGAATCTGATGAAGTGCGTACGCCGGAATCCACTAATCTGTCTGCAGAATCCAAAAGAAGAGAGGAACCTAATGTGGTATTGCCCTCAGCAAAAAAATATCGAATGAAAGGAGGCGCCATTCCAAAAAGAAAGAAATCAAAATCAGGAGAAAAACTTAACCTTTTATCAAATTTTAAAGGAAAGATTAGCGGATCAAGAAAACGTCCAGGTCAGAAAGCGCGTATCAAATTAAGAGATACATTATCTGATGAGAATTTAGGAGACGAAAAAGTAATTGCAAAGATAAATGGACGATTATTATTAGGCGTTGTTACATTTTTTATTGTTTATAAATGGACAATGCTCATTTTAACAGGTAATAAACAAATGTTTGGATCACAATGGGGACCGAAACAAGGTTTATTATTCTGGCTTATGAGAATTCCTCACATTTTTGTGTATATGCTTATATTTCTTTTTATTATAAGAAAAAACACAATTCCTATTTTATTATTATTAACGTTTGATCTTGTTGCAGGTATTATTTTATTTGCACTTAAATACGGATATTTTGGAAAAATTATTTAATTAAACAATACAATAAAAAAATTACTATTGTATTATTTTTGTTTTTTATTTTGGTTATTATTAAACTGCTTCACCATTGTTCTTAGTTATGGTTGGAGAATTAGTATAATTAATTTTATAATCTCCTGATAGAACTTCTCGAAGTCGATTATTATCTTGAACTGTTGCATCTTCTTTGCTAGTACGCTTACCAGTAGCACTATATTTTGTAGTAGTAGATGTGGTTGATGTATTGGATTCACTTGATTTATTCTGACAGTTTTCAATAACAACAATACTGCATAGTCCCAAAACACAAAGGATTAGAACTGCATCAATAGTCATATAGATGTACATCCACCATTCAACCACAGTAAACAAATCGTGTCCATCATTATTTGCTCCATCTGTAGTATTTTTATTAGCCCAATGATTCATTGCGCATTGATCATTAGCAAAACCCTTAATTCCCCACAATTGATCCCAAGCCCAAAGACTGAATGTGGTAAGCAGTGTAATATAAGTAAACACTGTGCAACTACCTACAATAACTGGATCCTCAGTATCTGATTTACTATTCGTTGCATTTCTTGCACCATTAGAACCAAGAATTGGCCAAATTACTCCGACAAACAAAGCAAACCACCATAGATCAGAATTTGGACAAGCTTTTTCAACATCATTATGAGTAAAACTAATAACAGCAATAATACTTTTAATCAAATTATAAATCATAACACCAACTAATCCAACAACAAAGGCGAAACCTAGAGAAACTCCAAAACAACCCAAACAATGTGTATCTTTTTTTGAAGAAGTAACAGCAGAATTCGTAGTTGCAATCATTTTGTTATTTTATGTGTATGATATCCAAAATAGAATATATTTTCATTTCAATTTTACGTATCCTTTAATTTTCCTTGAGCGTTAATTTCAATACTTTCGGTTAGTCTGGCCTTAATTAAATCTTTGTTTTTATTTCTCTCTTGGATATTTAAACCACCCATAACAATACTAATCATTTGCATATATTCATCAATACCAGATTCACTTTCATTCCAATTAGGATTTTCTTTCTCCCATTCTTTGATTTGAACAGTTTGTTTTTTACTTACACTATCTATTGTGGCATTTAATTTTTCATTTTTATTATCAATTGCCCAAGTATCTTTATCTTTAATGTAAAATTATGGTTTATTCGATTTCTTTGTATTCGATGTATTCAAATTAGGATTATTGTAATGTATTGGTCTTACAGTCGGTTCTAAGTCTTCCAAATTTTTAATAAAAATATTACTAATACCATTCACAAATCCATTATCTTTTGTATATTGCAAATCATCCAAAGATAGCTGGATCTGATTGACAAAATCTGTAATATTCATTGCATTTTTACAGTCTTCATTCAAAAATAAATTAATGTTTAGTTGATTATTATTTTGATATTGATTAGTTGTGATATTTTGCTGAATAATATGCTGTTTTTCACTTTCCAACTTCAACACTTTTTCACATAACTGTTTATTTGTTTTATTACTTTCTACAAGCATTTCGATAATTTTCGACTCATTATCATCAATATTATTAGAACCATTTTTTGTTTCATTATTGTGTATTTGTTCACACCTGACGTAGTGTTTGGAAAACGATTTTTTATAAGTAAAGTCTTTATTACACAAAGCACAATGGTATGGGGTTTTTTTATTTGTAATTTTATTTTTCATTTTACACGACGTGTAGTGCCTACATAACCAAGAATAATATGTAAATTCTCGCCTACAATGTTCGCAAGAGAATTTTGGGGTTTTTTTATTTGTAAAAAATTTTTCGTCAGAAGGGCAAATTTTTTCCAGTAAGGACGTTTGTTGTTGATTTTTTTTTATTTTAGACGCTTTTTGCTCAGACGACTTGGGTAGTGGTTGATCGTTTTTTGAAATTTGTAAAAAATTTTTTTTATGCTTCCGTGTGGCTAAATGTCTAGTAAAATCTCTCGAATTTGACGTTGTAAAGTCACAATATTCGCAATGTTTTTTTGATTTGTAAAAAACCAATGTGGGGTTTTTTTTTTCGTCGTGACTCATTTTCTTATATAAAATCAACACTTTAATTTTTAAATAAATTGCGGTGCCTTTTTTTAAGCACCTACATACCTTGCCTACACGATTTTTTTCTTTTTTTCAAAAAAATACCTACATCTGTAGTAAATTTTTCAAATTTTTCACGTTTTCGAAACCCTTTTGGAAAATCTCAAAAAAAAGAAGTCAAAAATTTCTAATTCTCAGAATAGAACCTGAAAACTTGAAATATTTGAAATATTTGAAAATCTGTAATATTCTTGGATATTCTTGGATATTTTGGAATATAACATTTTTGAATTAAAGGGATTTAAACCTATTCTTTGAATTCACAGTAAAGAATGATAATTCTCTACGGTAATGACAATTACAGAATAGATGTTACAGATTTAGTAAGAGAGAAATATACGGATTCGCAAGATAAAATTTGCATTCCAACGAATGATCATATGCGCGCTAAGATGTTCAGCGACCCTTGCTTTGGTGAAGCAAAATTCGTAAAAATCTTTGATGACAGTTTAAATAGCCGTATTTATCCTTCACACGAATATGTGTACATTAATTGGGATTGCAATTTAAAAAACGAATCTGCGTTTAAAAATACAAATCAAATCAAAGAGGAACTTGCGAATATTGTAAAGGATCATAAATTAGTTCACAATCATAAATGGAGTGAACGCTGGGTTTCGGGTCATGACATTAATATTACCGATTCAAAAGAGCATTTAGGTGGTGAAAGTTATGAACAGATGATGACCTTACGTTTCCTTTCAAAGGATGCCAAGGTTTTGGAATTGGGTGGTAATATTGGAAGAAATAGTATGTTGATTGGAACTCTTCTTAATAATAAAGAACATCACGTTGTTCTTGAAACCTCGCCTGATATTGCGAATTGTTTAAAGAGAAATAGAGATGAAAATAATATGAAATTTCACGTAGAGGATGCTGCGTTATCTAAGCGTAGATTAGTTCAAAAACGTGAGTCATGGCAAACAGTTTCAACCGATGATAATGTCGATGACACGTTTGTTGTTCGTAATATTACATTACCCGAATTACAAAATAAATACGGAATTCAGTTTGATACGCTTATTGCTGATTGTGAAGGTGGTTTGTTCCATTTATTGCAAGATGATCCTTCTGTTCTTGATAATATTAAAATGATTATCGTAGAAAATGACTATTTTGATCAATCAAAGCAAGAGTTCGTCGAGAATCTTTATATTCAAAAAGGTTTCAAAAAAGTATACACTGATAATCATCCGCAGGTTCAAATGAGACACGATATGTTTTTCTTCGAAGTTTGGGTTCGTTAAATAGTATATAATTATAATTATTATTAATTTATGTTGTATTTAAAATACTTAAACTCAACACATAAATTAATAAAATGAAGGTTTATTTAGTTGGACACAAAGGCTGGATTGGTCAAAAATATGTTAAACTTTTTGAAGAAATAAATGTTGAATGCGTTTATTCTGATTATCGTGCTGAGAGTGATGATATGCACAACGATATTCTTATGCAGAAACCTACACACGTTTTGTGTTGTATGGGACGTACTCACGGAACTCGTGATGGAAAGGAATATACAACAATTGATTATCTTGAAGTACCAAGTAAACTAAGAGAGAATATTAACGATAATTTATTTTCACCTTTGTCTCTTGCATTATTATGCCAAAATCACGATATACATTTTACTTATATTGGAACAGGTTGCATTTTTACTTATGATGACGAACATACATTAGAAGCAAATCGATTTACAGAAGACAGCAAACCCAATTTCTTTGGTTCTAATTACAGTACTGTTAAAGGTTTTACAGATAGATTAATGAAACAAACATCCGCATTAAATTTACGCATTCGAATGCCTATTACTGACGAAATTCATCCTCGTAATTTTATAACCAAAATCACAAATTATGAAAGAATATGCAGTATTCCGAATTCAATGTCTGTATTGGATGAGTTGTTACCTATTTCTATTAAAATGATGCAACAAGAGAAAGATGGAACATATAATTTTACTAATCCGGGCTCCATTTCACATAACGAAATTTTAACAATGTATCGCGATATTGTCGATGTAGGTTTTAAATGGAAAAATTTTACAGTAGAAGAACAAAATGAAGTATTGCTTGGACAACGCAGTAATAATACATTGAATAGTGATAAAGTATTAAGTGAAATGGGTGTTCAAGATATTAGAACTAGTGTATTAAATGCGTTACATCGTATGAAAGAACGATCAAATTGCAGAGATGTTGGAATAAGATTTATTTAAAATATCTTTAAAATATCTTTAAAATATGTTTAAACATTTATTTTGTATTTGATTAGTATACAAATACAAAATGTATAAGCCATTAGTTAATAAAAATGTTGATATGGATGATTGGCAAACAGGAGATTTGA
>MDTG01182305.1_pt1 | contig 10372 bp, 6 predicted proteins | sample 811421 | NCBI WGS metagenome assembly MDTG01 (sample SAMN05326645, study PRJNA326480) | marine metagenome | isolation source: seawater | place: Pacific Ocean: South East | collected 2011
GCAACCGACGGTCACCGGCTCGCGCGTTTCACGCTGCCGCGGCCTGATGGGGCAGAAGGCATGCCCGACGTGATCGTGCCGCGCAAAGCCGTCGCCGAACTGCGCAAGCTGCTCGACGAGTCGCTCGACGGCAATGTCCAGATCGACCTGTCGGCCAGCAAGGTCCGCTTCACGCTCGGCGGCGAGGGCGGAGTGGTCCTGACCAGCAAGCTGATCGACGGGACCTTCCCCGATTATTCGCGCGTTATTCCAACGGGCAACGACAAGCTCCTTAAGCTCGACCCGAAGAGTTTCCACGAAGGGGTCGACCGCGTGGCGACGATCGCCACCGAGAAGACCCGCGCGGTCAAGATGGGGCTCGACAAGGACAAGGTCACGCTGACCGTGACCAGCCCCGACAATGGCACCGCGACCGAGGAAGTGCCGGCGGAATATTCGTCCGACGGGTTCGAAATCGGCTTCAACGCAGGCTATCTCAAGGATATCCTCAACCAGATCGATGCCGACACGGTGGAAATCCATCTGGCCGATGCTGGCGCCCCGACGCTGATCCGCAAGGACGAGAATTCGCCCGCGCTCTATGTCCTCATGCCGATGCGGGTTTAAGCGCTCGCATTGGCGTAGATCTGCGGTTAGCGTCGCTCTCGAAGGAGAGACGCGAATGCAGCAAGTCCATGTCCGCAAGAATGCAATCGGCGAGGCCCGACTGGTCGATTGCGACCAAGGAAAGCTGGCCGACGATGCGGTGCGCCTGGAAATCGAAAGCTTCTCGGTCACGGCGAACAACGTGACCTATGCGGTCGTCGGCGACGGCTTCGGATACTGGAACTTCTTCCCCGTGCAGGGGGCAGGCACCGACGGCATGGGCATAGTGCCCATGTGGGGGCATGCACGCGTCATCGAAAGCAATGTGTCCGAGATATCCGTGGGCGAGCGGGTCTATGGCTACCTGCCTATGGCGACGCATCTGGACGTCGTGCCCGGAAAACTGTCCGCCAGCGGCTTTACCGACATGGCCGCACATCGCCAGCCGATGAGCCCGGTCTACAACAGCTATTCGCGGCTTGCAGCCGACCCGGAACACGATCCGGCGCGCGAAGGCGAACGGATGATCTTCGGTCCGCTGTTCAAGACCGGTTTCCTGATCGAATACTTCATGCGCTCGCAGGACTGGTTCGGCGCCGGACAGGTAATCCTGACCAGCGCATCGTCCAAGACTGCCATGGGCCTTGCCAGTACGGCCAGGCATCGTTCGCCGGATATCCGGCGGATCGGCCTGACCTCTTCGGGGAATGTCGCTTTCGTGAAGCAGAGCGGTCTCTACGACGAAGTGCTGGCCTATGACGATGTGCAGGCACTGGCAGGCCGACCCGCGGTATCGGTCGATTTTGCCGGCAACGCCCGTCTGCTGGGCGCGATCCATGCGCATCTTGGCGACGCGTTGAAGTACTCCTGCCTGGTGGGTGCAACACATATCGAGGAGCGCGGCGGCGGGGCGGGGGACTTGGCCGGACCGGCTCCGACGCTGTTCTTCGCACCCGACCATGCGGTCGCGCTGTTCAAGGACCTGGGGCCGCAGGAAGCGGGCCGCCAGATGGCCGAGAGCTGGCGTATATTCCTTGCCGATGCCGGCGACAGCGTGACCATTGAACGCCATGCGGGCCTTGCTGCTGCACGCGACGTTTTCGTCAGAATGGCCGGCGGCAGTGTGGATCCCGCCAAGGGAATCATCATCGAACCGTGATGGGCCGCCGGGGGCCGGTGGAGGCCGGCCCCGCGATACCCGGTCAGTGTCCGGTCCCCGCTATGGCAGGTAACCGCGCCCCTAGATCTCGACTGCGATCTTGCCGAAGTGGCTCCCGCTTTCCTGATGGCGGAAGGCATCGGCGAGGTCGGCTAGCGCGAAGGTATCGCTGATGACCGGCTTGATGCCGTTGGCCTCGATCGCAGCGATCATGTCCTGCTGCATCGCGCGGCTGCCGACGGTGAGGCCCTGCACCTTGAGGTTCTTGGAGAACAGCAGCGCGGTTTGCACCGGCCCGGCGAAACCTGCCAGCACACCGATCAGCGCGACATGCCCGCCAACGCGCGTGGCCAGCATCGATTGGTCGAGCGTGCCCGCCCCGCCGATTTCGACCACGCAGTCGACCCCGCGCCCGCCGGTTATCTCCAGCGCCTTCGGGCCCCAGGCTTCGACTTCCTTGTAATTGATCAAATGGTCCGCCCCCAGTTCGCGCACCCGTTCGAGCTTCTCGTTGGAGGAAGAGGTGGCGATGACAGTGGCGCCCGCGGCCTTCGCGAACTGCAGGGCGAAGATCGAGACCCCGCCCGTGCCCTGGACCAGCACGGTGTCGCCCGGCTTGACCGCGTAGTCGACGAACAATGCGCGCCAGGCGGTCAGCCCGGCGCAGGTCAGCGTTGCAGCCTCGGCATGGCTGAACCCGGCGGGTGCGCGCGTGAACCAGTGGGTCGGGGCAGTCACTGCCTCGCGCGCATAGCCGTCGATCCCGTCACCGGGAACGCGGGTGAACGCGCTGGACGGCGGGCGGCCGTCGAGCCAGTCGGGGAAGAAGGTGCTGACCACCTGGTCGCCCACGGCGAATTCGGTCACCCCGTCGCCAACCGCCGAGACGATGCCAGCGCCATCCGACATGGGGATGCGACCCGGTTCGGTCGGGATCATGCCTTTCACGACGGCGTAATCGTGATAGTTGAGCGAACTGGCCTTCAGATCGACGGTAATCTCGCCCGGACCGGGCGCCGCTGCGGCGTCGATATCGACCCATTCCAGCGCATCGAGGGTGGACGGCTTCGCGCCCGTACGGATTGCTTTCATTCTGCAGCCTCCAGCATTTCGGCCCGCTGCGGGCCGCGGATCAGGCCACCGGGCGCCTCGCCCGTCCATTCGCCTTCGCGGAATGTGACCTTTCCGTTCTTGATCGTCGCGACATAGCCTTCGGCCTTCTGCAGCAAGCGTTTGCCGCCCGCAGGCAGGTCGAAGGCCAGCCAGGGCTTGCCCAGCTTGATCCGGTCCATGTCGATGATGTTGATATCGGCCAAATAGCCGGGCGCCAGCACGCCGCGGTCCTCCAGCCCGTAGAGCCGGGCCGTGTCGTTGCATTGCCGCTTGATCGCATTTTCGAGGCCGATCGTGCCGCGCGCCCGGTCACGCACCCAGTGCTGCAGCATGAAGGTGGGCGAGGCGGCATCGCAAATCGTCCCGCAATGCGCGCCGCCATCGGACAGCGAATTCACCGTGTCGTCGGCGTGTTGCAGGTCTTTCAGGAAATCGAGATTGCCATCGGCGTAATTGAGGATCGGCAGGTAGATGAAGCCTTTGCCCTCGTCGCGGCACAGCAGCTCGTAGGCATATTCATCGCCCGACATGCCCGCTGCCTTCGCGCGTTCGAGAATACTTTCTTCCGCGGTCGGTTCGTAATTGAAGTCGGGGTCCATCTCGAACTGCATGTTCCAGCCGCCGCAAACGACCATGATCAGGCCCATCATGTCCTGGTTGACCTCGGAAAAATCGTGCTGTTCGGCGATCAGGCGCGCCTTGAACTCGGGGTCGAACAGCTTGGCCTTCTGCTCTTCCCACGGAAGGTCCTCGATTTCCTTCCAGCTCGGTTTGAGCCGGAAGGGATGCACGGTGCCCTGCCACGCCATGACGATGCCGTTGCCGCGCAGCGCGATCTGCGCGACGATGTTCGCGCCATTGTCGTTCTCGGCGCGCATGCTCTCGATCTGCTCGTCGAGCGGAAGTTCCTTGGCGATCGACTGGAGCGCCGCGAAGGTGACCGGCAGCCCGGTCTCGCGGCTCATCTTGCCCATCCAGCCGAACTCGTCCCATTCGCGCATCATGTCGCTGGCCATTTCGAACACGCCATGTCCGGCACGGCCCATTGCGCGGCCGATCTCGACCAGCTCCTCGGCAGTGGCGGTGGTGCCGGGGACGACCTCACCGCCGATATCGCGGTGGAGCACCGTACGCGAAGTGGAGAATCCCAGCGCGCCCGCGCGCACGCCGTCTTCGACGATGCGGCTCATGGCGGCGATGTCTTCGGCGGTCGGAACGGCACCGGGACGCTCGCGATCGCCCAGAACATAGGCGCGGACCGAACCGTGCGGGACATGGGTGCCGACATCGACGGTACGGGGCAGTTCTTCCAGCGCATCGAGATATTCGGGGAAGGTTTCCCAGTTCCACTTCATGCCCTCCGCCAGCGCGGTCCCGGGAATGTCTTCCACGCCTTCCATCAGACCGATCAGCCATTCGTGCTTGTCGGGACGCGCCGGAGCGAAACCGACACCGCAATTGCCCATGACGACGGTCGTTACGCCGTGCCAGCTCGACGGGGCCATTTCCTGGTCCCAGGTCGCTTGTCCGTCGTAATGCGTGTGAATGTCGACGAAGCCGGGGGTGACCAGGTGACCCTCCGCATCGATTTCCTCGGCGGCGTCGCCGCTGACGTGGCCCACTTGAGCGATGAGCCCGTCCTTCACGGCGAGATCCCCGGTAAAGCGGTCCTGTCCGGTACCATCGACAATGGTCCCGTTGCGAATGATCAGATCATATGCGGGCATGTTGGTGCTCCTCTCTCCGCCGAGGAAGGTTCCACATTGCAACCCATGAGTCCAGCGCCGAGCTATTCGGCGTGCGTGGGCATGCGGACGGCAAGCAGGACGAGGAAGCCGATCGCGAACAGCAGGTGGATCGAAGTCATGCCGATCCGCTGGTCGCCCGACCACAGGGTGAACTGTTCGACCAGCAGCGGCCCCATCCATACGGTGATGGTGCCGGCAATCGCGTAGAGGCCGAAGAATTCACCGCTACGGCCCGGCGGGGCAAGCGTGACCAGCATCGTGCGGCTCGATGAAATGCTGGCGGTGGCGGTCACCGCGATCACGCTGATGAGACCGAGATAGACGAGGTCCGACAGGGTGCGGAAGACGAGCCCGTCCCACACCACCACATTGTCGACCAGGCCGAGGAACAGGCTTTCGCGGGTGATACTCAGCTGGAGGAGACCGACACCCACCATGGCGAGGATTTCCAGCGCCAGCGCGCGCTTTACGCCGACCTTTCCTTCGAGCCAGCCGCCGAAAATGCCGCCGCCGAATGCGCAGGCGCTGGCGAAGATCGCGTAGCAGAGCATTTCGAGGAAATTCCAGCCGAGGAAGAGCGCGACATAAACCGCGCCGAGCGCCAGCAGCGCAGCCATCGCGTCGGCGTAGAACATCCGCGCGATGAGGAACCGCATCAATTCGCGGTATCGCGCTGCCTCGCCCAACGTGCGCGCAACGCTGCGTGCGCCTTCCCGGAAGGCGCGCATCCAACTGGCCCCGGGGACGCCCGGGTCGCGTGCCCTGGTGAAGAACGGAATCGAGAACAGCACCAGCCACACCGCGCAGATCGGGCCGGCTAGCCGCGCATGTTCGAACATCGTCAGGTCAATTCCGAATTGCGGCGCCGCGAATGGCCAGGAGATCGCAGCGGGCAGCACGAAGAGCACGGCAATCGCGAGAAAGATCAAGGTCGCAGCGAGGTTGCCGAGACCCAGTCCGAGACCCGATATCATCGCCAGCCGGCGTGGTTCACCCGACACGCTGAGCATCGCATTGTGCGTCACCTCTGAATAGGTGTAGCCGACATAGGCGACCACCAGCAGGGCCATGATCGCGGGAACCGGCAGGCCTTCGCCCCCCGGCATCGCGAACCACAGCAGCGCCGAACAAACCGCGATGGCCCCGAGGAATAGCGCGAGGATCGGTTTCAGCCGCCCGCCGCGGTCGAGCGCCGCACCCAGGACCGGCGCGGTCAGGGCGGCAATGAAACCGGCCCATTTGGTCACCGAGGCTATGGTTGCCTGCCCCTGCGCATTGGCCGCGGCAAGCGCGTCGCCGGGCGGCAGGTCGTCCAGCGCACCGCTGGCAAGCAGGTCCGCGCCGATGATGTCGCGCGCAAAATAGGGCGCGAAGATGTAGATCACGATCAGGATGTAATAGGGGTTGCGGGCCCATTCGAAGATCGCCCAGGCAAAGCCGGTTCGACCGAAAGCGCCGCCTTCGCCCGTGGTCTGGCGCGGCGGTTGGCTGGCAAGCGGGTTCGCTAAGAGCGCGGGATCGGCAGTCATGTCATTGTCCTCGCGATCCGCCTGGTCCGGGCTGGACAGCAGTGCTGGGGGTATCGATTGCGGAGCGGCCGGGCGGGCAAGGGCGGTATCCCCCGGTCTGCTTGGCCGGGGTGTCGGACCTGTGCGATCGAAGGACGATCACGCGCCGCGTGCTGCGATCATGCTTTCGATATCGACGAACTTTTCCCGCGGCGCTCCTTCGCGCGCGGCTGCGATCTCGGCTTCCTCGATTTTCTGCCAATCGCGGAAAGTGACGATCTCGATCCCGCGTTCCTGCGCCAGTTCGTCGAAACCCGCGCGGCCAGCTTTGCCGGAGCTTGCGGCGATGTCTTCATCGACCGTGTCTATGACCCCATATCCATCGGGCCGGTTGGTGCCGATCGTGCCGCTGGGGCCGCGCTTGGCCCAACCGACGCAATAGAGGCCGGGCAGGATCCGGCCCTCGTCATTGGCGAAATGTCCCGCCCGCTGGTCGAACGGCACGCCCTCTATGGCCGAGGTGCGATAGCCGATACAGCTGACGACCAGATCGGCCGGCAGGTTATAGGTTTCGCCGGTACCCACCGCGCGCCCGGTTTCGAGGCGGGTCCGCTCCACTTCTATGGCACTTACCCAGCCGTTTGTGGCGGTGATGGCTCGGGGACTGGCGAAGAAATCGAACTCGATAGAAACCGGTTTGGCATTGCGGTCGGCTGCCGCAGGCTGCGCGAATTCGCGCAGCAGCGTGACCGATTTGCGCACCCCCGGTTCGAGAACGGCATCGTCGGCAACCGGCGGCAGGTCGGCCGGATCGACGTGCGGAGCGGCGCGGTCGAGCGTCCCCAACTCGCCCAGTTCCTTGGGCGTCATCATGATCTGGTGCGGACCGCGCCGGCCGAGGATGGTGATTTTCTCGATAGCGCTGCCGCGCAAAGCCTCGAGCGCGTGGGCGACGATGTCCGAGCCGGCAAATTCGCCTTCGGTCTTGGCCAGGATCCGCGCCACGTCGAGCGCGACATTGCCCATCCCGATGACGACAGCATGCTTGCCCGACAGCACGGGGTCCATCCCCGCAAACTCGGGGTGGCCGTTGTACCAGCCGACGAATGCCGCACTGCCAAAGACATTTCCGGTCCGCGCGCCAGGGATTTCCAGCGGGCGATCCTGCGGCGCGCCCGTGGCCAGGATGACCGCATCGTAGAGCGAACCGAGCTCCTCGATGGAAACCGAACCACCGACGTCGACATTGCCGATGAAGCGTACCGATTGGCCGATCGCCGTTTTTTCGTACCGACGCGCAACCGCCTTGATCGACTGGTGATCGGGCGCGACGCCGGTGCGGATCAGGCCGAACGGCACCGGCAATTTGTCGAAGATATCGATCCGGGCGTCATCGCCCCATTTCTTGACGGCGGCTTCGGCCGTGTAATAGCCCGCCGGACCCGATCCCACGATCGCGATATGCCGCATGTCTTTCTCCCCCGAGACATGCCTTCAATGCACATGGTCGGGGCAGCTGGCAAGCAGCGGACGATGTGCGGTACACCGCAGATCACATGGTTATCCGTTTGGAAAGAAGTTGCGTTTATCTACATGGTTCGCTGCGCTGAGAGGGAATTTCGGCGCACAGAGGCTACTCGGGAGCATGAGTTCACATGGCAGGGTTCTTCTCGCGTGCGTCGCGGGCGAAGACGGAACGACGCGAAGGTTCACAGCCTGCGCCGCTGCGTCCGATCGCCATCACCGATGCCGAACGCCGGGTGGAACTGCTCGACAGTTTCGAGGCCGCAGGTCTGGGCTGGTTCTGGGCGACCGATGCCGAAGGCCGGCTCATCTACCTGTCCGACAATGCGGCGAAAGAGCTCGACTGGACGCAGGGCGAAGCGATCGGCAAATCGCTGAGCGAACTCTTCATCCCCGAGAAGGTCGATGATCCCGACCGGCCCGAGCGCCCGCTCGCGTTCCTGCTGCGGGCGCGCAACTCGATCAGCCAACTCAATGTCCGCCTCGCCATAGAGGGGCGCGAAGTCTGGTGGGAAATCGCGGGCAAACCGCAGTTCGACGAGCAGGAGCGCTTTACCGGCTATCGCGGGAGCGCGAAGGATATCACGGCCAGCCGGGAAAACCGGCGCGATGCCGAACGGTTGGCGCAATACGATCCGGTTACCGGTCTGGCCAACAGCCACCGGATGAACCGGCGTCTGGCCGAATTGCTCAAGGCCTATCGCAATTCCAAACGGACCTGCGCGTTGCTGATGGTCGACCTCGACCGGTTCAAGCAGATCAACGATTCGCTGGGTCATGCCGCGGGCGACGAACTGCTGAAGCAGGTTGCTGCGCGGCTTGAACGGATCATCGGGAGCAAGGGGGAAATTGCACGCCGGAGCGCGGACTCGTTCCAGATCGTGTTGCCCGACATGGATGACCGCGGCGCCCTGGGCGATCTGAGTCAGCGAGTCATCCAGATGCTGTCGCAGGCCTATTCGATCAACGATTCGCGCGCGGTCGTCGGAACGTCGGTCGGGGTCGCCATTGCGCCTTATGACGGGCTCGATCCGGAAGGGCTGATATCGGCCGCCGATCTGGCGCTGCATGCCGCCAAGAGCGGTGGGCGGGGCCAGTACCGCTTCTATTCGGCCGAGCTCAAGGATGGCGCGAAACATCGCCGGCAGATCGAGGAAGACCTGCGCGACGCCATCGAGAACGGGCAGGTGGTCATGCACTACCAGCCACTCGTCTGCGCCAAGACGCATATGGTCCGCGGGTGCGAAGCCTTGATGCGCTGGAATCATCCGGACCGCGGCGCGATTTCGCCCGAGGATTTCATCTCCGTGGCCGAGGAAATCGGCATTGTCGGGGAAATGGGCGAATGGGCGTTGAACGAGGTCTGCCGACAGGCGGCCGAATGGCCGCTCGAACTGCGCGTGGCGGTAAACGTCTCGCCGATGCAGTTCGCGCACGACAATTTTCCGCAGATCGTCGCCATCGCGCTCAAGCAAAGCGGCCTGACACCCGAGCGGCTCGAACTCGAGATTACCGAGAGCGTGTTCCTCGGCGATGCCGGACGCACCCAGCGGATTTTCGAGGAATTGAAGGCGCTCGGCGTAAAGCTGGCGCTCGACGACTTCGGGACCGGATACAGCTCGCTCAGCTACCTGCGCACTGCGCCGTTCGACAAGATCAAGATCGACCAGAGCTTCGTGCGCGGCGCGACCGAGGAAGGCAACAACAACGCGGCCATCCTCAGCGCTATCGTCAGCCTTGCAGATGCGCTCGACATGGAAACAGTGGCAGAGGGCGTCGAGGCGAAGGACGAACTCGATCTCGTGACCAAGCGCGGGGCAACACTGGTCCAGGGGTATATCTTCGCCCGCGCCATGCCTCACGCAGAGTTGCTCGAACGGCTGGAAGCGGGCGAGCTCAAATATGAACCGCGCGGCCCGGCGAAATACCGCGCGACCCGCAAGACCGTGTTCCGCCGCATCGGACTGATCCACGAAGATAGCCGCTACCGGGTGGTCATGCGCAATCTCTCGAAGACCGGGGCGCGGATCGAGGGGCTTATGGACGTGCCTCTGGGCACCGAAGTCGTGCTCGATCTGGGCAATGGCCAATTGGCCGTCGCAACCGTACGCCGGTCGAAGGGCTCGGTGCAGGGCGTCGAGTTCGAGACCCCGTTGATCAGCGACGGCGCCGACGGCCTGTGCACCCGGCACCGCGTCTCGCCCTATCAGATCGAAGCGGCCGGCAGCCCGCTGACGACCTTGCCGCAGGATCCCTACTCGCTGATCATGGCGGGGCGGGGGGAAGCCTCGTCGAAGCGCAAGTTCGTCGAGGTCGAGGTCGGCACGCCCAAAGCGGGTACCAGCTACTGATTATCGGACCAGCTGCGGGAATCGCGTCGCAGAGGGCGCTTGGCGAGAATGCCTGCCACGGCTAAGGCGCGGGCGAGGCATGTCTTGTGCCATCTTTTCCGATTAAGCAGTTTGTATGACCGATCTCAGAAAAATCCGCAATTTCAGTATCATTGCCCATATCGATCATGGCAAGTCGACGCTCGCCGATCGGCTGATCCAGCATTGCGGGGGGCTGACCGATCGCGAGATGTCCGAGCAAGTGCTTGATAACATGGACATCGAGAAGGAGCGCGGGATCACCATCAAGGCGCAGACCGTGCGCCTCACCTACACCGCGCGCGACGGCGAGACCTATGAGCTCAACCTCATGGACACGCCCGGCCATGTCGACTTCGCCTATGA
>MDTG01186607.1_pt1 | contig 10372 bp, 6 predicted proteins | sample 811421 | NCBI WGS metagenome assembly MDTG01 (sample SAMN05326645, study PRJNA326480) | marine metagenome | isolation source: seawater | place: Pacific Ocean: South East | collected 2011
AGAACGGCATCGCGTACCGCTTTTTTCTGAGTTGCCTTGAAATATCGGGCGATCATAGGCTTATTTTCTTCGTAAACCTCTTCACCTAGTTTTTCGATGAGTTCCTTTTTCATCGCATCTAATCGCTCACCACGAATGGATTTGTTGGCAATCCCCTCTTTAGCCATAGCTGAAGCAGGAGCGTATACTACTTCCTTCACTGTCGCAAGAATGGCTTCGTCATCAACTTCATGACTATACTCTCGCTTTGTTTTTGCTTTTTCAATATTAGAGGCTAAAGCATTTTGAGCGTCTATTTGGCGTTTGATTACTTCATGGGCCGTTTTAATGGCCTCAAGCATCTCTTCTTCACTGATTTCAAACATTTCGCCTTCCACCATTACGATACTATCTGATGTTCCAGCAATCACCATTTCTAAATCAGCCTCATCCAATTGAGAAATGGTAGGATTAATCACAAACGCTCCATCAATACGCGCAACACGCACCTCACTAACTGGCCCATTAAATGGAATATCAGATACTGAGATCGCTGCAGAAGCTGCTAGACACGCTAAGGCGTCAGGCATATTCTCACCATCAGAAGAAATCATTTGAATCTGGATTACAGTATTGGCATGATAATCATCAGGAAACAAAGGCCTTAGTGCTCTGTCCACCAATCGGCAAGTTAAAATTTCGTTCTCGCTCGGACGAGCTTCGCGTTTAAAGAATCCACCTGGGAATCGCCCAGCTGCCGCGTACATTTCGCGGTAATCTACCATAAGCGGTAGAAAGTCTATGCCATCGTCGGCATTTTTGTCGGATACGACCGTAGCCATAACCATGGTATCTCCAAGACGAACCACTACAGATCCGTCGGCTTGTTTTGCAAGTTTCCCTGTCTCGAGCGTCACATTACGCCCGTCTCCCAAGTCCATGACTTGAGTAAAGTGCTGATAATTCATCGTAAAAAATTGATGGTTTTGCGACGCTTAGTGTCGTAAACCGAGTTGTTTAATGATTGAACGATATCGCTCAATGTCTTTATCCCGCAAATAAGAAAGAAGATGTCGGCGTTTGGCAACTAAACGCGTTAATGAACGAATATTGCTAAAGTCCTTGCGGTTCCGCTTAGCATGCTCTGTAAGATGCTTAATGCGGTGAGTAAAAATGGCAATTTGTGCCTCAGTCGAGCCGGTATTGGCTTCGTCGCCACCAAATTCTTTAATGATGGCTTTTTTAGTTTCAATTGTTAATTTCTCCATAATGTCGTATAAACGGACGGCAAAGATAACTTATTAATCATTAGAAAACGAATAATCCTTGAAAGTTAAATCAGAGAATCATTTTTGCTTATCAAGAAGGCTATTGAATTAAGGTAACATTACCTCGAACGAGGTTACTATTTGAATGCTCATCTCTTGATTTAATGTATCTCACATACCATGTATACACTCCTATTGGTGCTATATCACCTCGATGCATTCCGCTCCAACCTAGTGATGGGTCATCCGACTGAAATATGAGATTCCCCCAACGATCATAAACTTCTAGAATGAAAATGTCATAACCGAAAGGACAATCCTCCTTAACAAAAAAGATATCATTTACTCCATCTCCATTAGGTGAGAAGGCCGTGGGAGCAATTACCCTACACTCTCCTACGCAATCATTAAATTCCACGACAACTGTATCCTTAACTTGACAAGTGTTGTCCTGCAAAATGTCCACTATATACGTACCGGGAATCTCCATATCAACTACAGCGCCATTTAAGTTATCTGGTCCGGTCCAAACATATTGCACTGCCCAGGGATAATCCACTCCGATCATTTTTTCAGTGGCGCGAAGACAGAACAGAGAATCTTGTATGCTGGGGATGAGATCGTAAGGCGTATTAACCGTTAAATCCACACTCCATGTTAAGCTATCACAGCCGCGAGAATTCAACAAGGTGTCTTGATAAAAACCAGTAGTAGTATACGGTAATCCATGAATCACTACACTATCTCCTATACACTTTGTCAAAGTGTAATCTTCTTCTACACGATAGTCTACGTCAAGAGTCAAGGTATACTGCATGCTATCACATCCCGTGGAGAGATAACGTGTTGTATCAAAATATGTACCTGGCTGAGCGATTACATAACCTCGCCATGTGTAGGGAAGTTCATCTTCACAAACCCCAATTCTACTTTCCTCCTCAAAGGCAAATTGAACGGTTAAATCAAACACATAACGAATGCTGTCGCATCCCGCTACGTTACGCACAGTGTCGCGATACCTTCCAGAACTTGTTATCTGCTGATTGCGCCAAGTATAAGGAGTATCTACGGCACAGACAAGCGCGAATGCCGTATCATATATTATGGAGTCAATGCTAAAATCAAGTCGCGACCGTACCAAGTCGCATCCAGATGGAGAATACGTTGTATCATAGTAAAGCCCCTCGCTGGTTAACACCTGCCCCTGCCAAAGCACAGGTAATGCATCCTGACAAACGCTCATAACTTCGTTCACTTCTGTAAAAGAATCTACTACCAAATCCAAATAAAATCGAAGACTATCACATAATTGATTCGCATAGCGCACAGTATCCGTGTATAGTCCTGTTGAAGTATAGTTTGAGCCTCTCCAAACAAAAGGCAGGTTATCTTGACATACTATAATAGTCAAGGTAGAGTCCACACTTGGCAAAATCGTAACAGAATGGACAAAATGAACGCTATCACAGCCATTACCATTGACTACTGTGTCCCTTAGGATGGTTGAAACATTCGTAGTAAGTCCTCTCCATTGATAAGGCAAGTCATCCTGACAACCCGTGAAATGTGTAGAATCGTAATCGATACTATCTATCAAGACCAGAGTGGCAAAGTTGATGCTATCGCAACCCGACTGAGCAAAGACCGTATCGTAAAACCAACCATTTTGTGTAATACTCTGGCCCCTCCATAGTAAGGGCAGGTTTTCTTGACATATATTTTGATAAGAAGAGTCATAAGATACGCTGTCAATGATCAGTTCGAGATTAAATCGAATGGAGTCACAAGAGGTAGCCGTATAGCGAGCAGTATCTGAATAGATTCCTTCGCTAGTTAACAACTGACCCCGCCAATCAAAAGGTAAGTCTGCCTCGCAAACATTAGCGAGCAGCACGCTATCCGTGCGGGAATACACCAATAGATCAAGGGTCCACCGAATACTATCGCACCCTAACTGATTAAAAAGGGTATCTCGATAGCTTCCCGAAGAAAGGTAAACTTGATTATGAATTATGAAGCTATCTCCCGCACATATGACGGTGTTGTAGCTTTCGTCAATTTCCGGAAGGACGGTCAAATAGGTGGTAATCGTACTATCACAACCTGCAATATTTGATAAACTATCGATATACACCCCACTCGAATCCACGAAAGTACCACCAGGTAGTATATACCCATCCTGCTGACAAACAAGGACTGAATCGATTATTGAATCTGTGGCATAAACCGTTAGCACAGTTGTCGTAGTATCAGCACATCCGTTAGTATCAATACCTGCTGTAAAGTAGCTTCCTCCCGCCGACACTAAACTCCCATCGGGTAAAACATAGGGCAAGGTATTATCGCAAATATCAACATAGGTTGTATCAGGTGCAGAAGTGATTACAGAAAGCTGAAATGTTCTATTTGTGTCACATCCATTAAGACCTGATAACAGCACGTCGTAACTTCCACCTAAACTTACAGATCCGCCATTAGGCAATAAATAACTAGTCCCTTCACAAAACACATCATCGATTGTATCATTCGCAGGAAGTATGGTAATATTCACTGTGGATTGACAAGGAACAGAGCCATTATCATAAGTGACGGTGACCGGGCCTGAGGCATTTGGAAAATAGACTATTGAACTATCCGTGCTTGAGGAGACATTCCAGGAAAAACTTCCCGGTTGAGTAACTTGAATTTCGATATTATCGAGTCCCCAATGATCATATCCTGCATTGGAATCAGCTGTCTGTATCCACCTGATAAGGACATTACCTTGATTAGCCGCTGGAGGTATAGGAATTGTATAGTTATTCCAACTTGTCAAGAAGGGATCATTACCCCCCAGAGGATCCCAATAATCTATTGTCACCCAAGTTGACCCTCCATCAATAGAATATTGAAGATATACCCCTTCGTTAGGCAAGTCCGGTCCTTCACAAGGAGCATTGGCTCCCTGAATGGAATATACCATGTCAAATGAGATAGATCCACCACTCGACAAATCAAGAGGAACAGAAGTAAGAGAACGAGGTACGGCAGAAGCTGATCCCATCCACAAATGGGTTGTTCCATCAGAACTACCCGTTTGACCCACACAAGGATTGTTAAACTGGGCAGAACTTGTTGTTTGCCAACCCGCTCCAGCATTTCCATTGTTAAAATTATTGTAAAGTGCGAAACTCCCTCCCGACGCAGAAGCGTTCAGTTGGATTGAATCCCCACACTCTACAACTAAGGAAGAAGCCACTAAACTCACATTGCAAGGATTGCCTTGTCCCCAAGCAAATTGGGTGGTAAATCCCAACAAAAGGATCCCTAAATTCATTATACAACTAGTCCAAATGGGAGTAGCTATCTCAAATATGGGAACAGGTTTTTGCATTATTTTGAACGGCATAAAAGTTCTGAATAATTCTTGAGAATATCATGTTTTATTGAATAAACTTATGAACCTAAATTCCACGAAAAATAGGCTGTATATTTACCTCACAATGTCACGAGTATTCTTACCATTTGCATTAGTTATTGGAATCTCTGTTGGATTTTTAACGAGTTGTCAGACAAAACTTAAGCCGCTAGTCAACGGCACTACTGCATTTGATTTAGAACGATATGGAGAGGCCATTCCTCTATTAGCTTCAGAGATTAGTTCAAGTAAAAACAGGGATGAAAAAATCCTAAAATCCCGACAACTAGCATTTTGCTACGAGGAACTCGGATTTCATCAAAAAGCAAAACAACTTCATAAATCCATCTACCAAACCACCGATGACCAAGCAGACTTGTATGCTTTCATAGATGCCCTTATTCGGACAAATGCTATTGATTCCGCCAAACGATATTTGGAGATTTGTCGAAGAATAGATCCTCAAAACATCGGCAATATAAACCGTCAAATTGACCTCCTGAACAGGTATCAAATTGAGCAAGATCAAATGGATAGTTTAGGCTCTATTGGTCATTCCAAAATTTATCATTGCAAAGAGCTAAGCAGTAGCGGATATGATTACGGCATAGCTATCCACCACAATCAGCTTTTTGTAAGTTCTGATCGATTAGATGCCTCGTCAAGTCACCCTTATACCCAAGGAGGGAATTCTAATATCTACAGCACCTCTTTGCCGTCCCTCGAACCTAAACTTTATGCCGAATCCTGGACATCCTCTGCTTCGGAGGATTGTCCTAGTTTTCACCCCAATGATAGTATAGCCATATTCACACGATGTGCCGTTCCAACAGAAGGTAATGTTTCTTCGTTCTGTAAGCTCTATATATCTAAAAAAGATTATTTATCATGGTCATTACCCGAAGAAATAGAGCTTTTTGAAAATCAAGATAGCTTTAACCTCGGTCAAGCTCAATGGGATGCTCAGGGTAGATATCTCTACTTCGTTTCGGACCGACCTGATGGCTTTGGAGGGCGCGATATCTACAGAGCTTCATATCAAAATGGAGAATTTGGATTAGCTTCTAACTTAGGCATTCGAATCAACACGGAAAAGGATGAATATTTCCCAAATCCTCAAATAGATGGGAGCCTTCAGTTCTCAAGCGATGGACGTATGGGATATGGTGGGTTTGATGTATATGTGGCAAGTAAAACCAATCGAGGCTTTGATGAGGCTCAACATCTCCCCTATCCTTTTAATAGCTGTGGCGATGACCTTCAAGTGATTTCCATCTACACTGGCCAACAAGACATCAGCTACGGCGATCTAGGTGAGCAACACTATATAGTATCAAATCGTGAAGGGGGGCTTGGAAAGGATGATATTTTTCTTTACGAGCGCTACTATATCAATCGTATTCAGCTGCATCTCACCATTCTTGAAGAAACTGAAAGGGAAAAAAATCAAGATATCGAGGATTATGTTCCTTCTATGAATACTCTTTTGGAATACAGTACCAATAATCGCATCATCTATCACGATAGCTTAGCCCATGACCCTTTCATAACCAATATCCAGCGAAATAGCCCTTACACATTTAAGGTAAGCAAGGAAGGGTTTTTTACCACCCGTATCGAAGGAAGTACTGAAGGAGTAGAGTCGCCAAACTCCCCTTTTGTTTTTATCTACGACACCATTCGACTAGAACGAATCATTACAGAAAAAGAAATTGTCATCCCCAACATCTACTACGCCTATGATAGTGCGAGTTTGCTTCCTGAGTCTTTTCCAGTGCTTGACACCCTAGTTCTATTATTTCAAGACAACCCTTCTCTTGTCTTTGAACTTGGATCACATACCGACAGTCGAGGATCTGACAGCTACAACCTCGATTTAAGTCAACGCAGGGCTCAAAGCGTTGTAGATTACTTTTTGTCTAAGGGAATACCTTCAGAAAATCTCAAACCCAAGGGATATGGAGAAACACAACTCCTCAATACCTGTGATGATGGTGTTTCCTGCAGTGAAGACGACCATCAATTGAATCGAAGGACAAGTTTTAAAGTTGTAGGAAGTGCCAATATCCGAGGAATTGAAGACTAAATTGTACGTACTGTGGACAGTAAAATCATCGAACGCCAAAAACCTTTTGCCATGAGAAAATTAGGGTTTATCCTGGTGCTATTGCAAAGTGTTGTATGGCTATCTTGCCATGAAACCCCAGATAACTCAATAGATGAGGACGGAGAAAAGGTTGAAGCCCCTCCCACGTTAAATCAGCCTCAACCTGATCTTAAACCTAACTCTGAACGCTCTGATGACGACTTGACTTCAGAGGAGACTTCTGCAGGAATAGATAAGGACGGAGAAAAGGTTGAAGCCACTCCCCAGGTAAATCAGCCTCAACCTGCCCCCAAACCCGTAATTGATACCTTTTACAATGACTTTGCCGGTCTTTATGCAGGAGATACAAATACCATCAAAAACTTAATTGACTCCGCCGATTGGCCAATTTGGATGGACTACAGTAAGCGCTTTAGAAAAGATTTTACTCGGACAAACAACGCGCTAAGAAGCGGCATTAATGAATGGAGGTTAGATGTTCTCAATCCAAAAATTGAGGAAAGACTCGATTTATTGTATCTCTTTTCGGGACCTGATATTCTCTATCCCAGATTATTTTTCCCAGATGCAAGCCATGTTTATATGTGTGCCCTTGAGCAAGTAAGTCCACTTCCCAATTACACTGAATTCTCCAAAGAGGGAGTTATTCGATATCAGAAGGCCGTCCAAAAGGCCTTTTACAACATATTTGGAGACTCCTACTACATCACAGACTATATGAATGAAGATTTGCGCTTCACGGTGAGAGGTGTGCTACCTGTAATGCTTGTTACTGCCAAAATTAACGGAGGAACCATCGAAGAAGTCTTTTTCTTTGAACCCAATGAAAATGGAGGCGTAAATGCTATGGAGGGGGATCAAGAAGAAGAAGCAAATGGGGTCAGCGTGCGTGTAAGGTATCCTGATAATAAGGTGCAACAATACCTATATTATTCAGGGAATCTCGGAGATGAACAATACGGTAAATTGATGGGACTGGATTCCAATCAAAATCTGAGATCCTATTTTAATCAACTTCCCCAATACAACAGTTTTATCAAAGCAGCTTCCTATATACCTCATATGACACAGGATTTTAGCTTTGCTATTGATATCCTCGCCAAGAGTGAATCTATCTTTCAAGATCCCACGGGATTAAGTTGCTCTATGGTGTCCCAAGATACAAGTCGGACAATGTATGTAATGGGAAAGATGCAAAAAGGATGTCAACCGCTTCATCACTTTGGATGGGTTTCCTTTGATTGTTTGATCGCATACCATAAGGAACACCCCGAGTTAAAACTAGAGGAGCCTCCGTTTAAGTTTGGATATCAAAAACGACAGAAACAAGCTAAGCCATGTTTTAATTATCAATTAATTGTCAAAAAATAATCCATGAAAGCAGGATATGGATTTTGGACCTTAGTATCGCTTGTCATCTCAAGCATGATAGGTACTGGAATTTTTATCAGCTTTTCCTTTCAAGCGGCTTTTGTACAAAATCAACCTGCGATCATCGCCCTCTGGGTTTTGGGGGGAATAATTGCGATCACAGGAGCACTTTCCTACAGTGACATATCCCGACTAATCCCTAAATCAGGAGGTGAATATGCCTTCTTAGATAAGCTATTACATCCTTCATTTGGATTTAGTGCTGGGTTTGTATCCGTATTTGCTGGATTTGCTGGACCTATGGCGATTGCCTCCATAACTCTAGGTGAGTACGCTTTGAAAGCAAATACACTTTCTGGTTTAGCCTTTGAACCTGTTTCCATAGGGATCTTCACCTTAGGCCCAAGTCAACTTCTAGGACTTTCCGTACTTCTCTTACTATCATTTTTTCATAGCCTTTCATTGAATCTTGGCAGCAAAATTCAGAGAATACTTACCCTAATAAAACTCTGTATTTTGAGTATAGTCCTTATCGGGGCATTTACCCGAGGTAAAGAGGTCATTAATTTTCAGTTAAACCCTGATTTTTGGAACAAAGTGCTTGACCTCGGATTTGCCGAACAACTTGTTTGGGTATGGTTGGCATATTCAGGGTGGAATGCTGCCGTATATGTGGCATCAGAAACCCCGAATGCAAAAAAAATAATTCCAAAAGCCCTTTGGATTGGGGCGAGTGCGGTAACGGTCTTGTATGTCCTATTAACTCTAGCTTTTATGAGGAGTATACCCAAGGAGGCTTTTGTTCCCGGGGATCACCTTGAACTTACCGTAATCTATGAGTCCGGAAAATATCTTTTTGGTGTCGGGATGGCATCCAACCTATCCCTATTAGTAGCTATAAGTCTCTTAGCCACCATAAGTGGCATGGTGATCATCGGTCCTAGGGTTTTGCAAGTCATGGGAAGCGACAACAAGATGCTGCAATACTTCTCAAAAACCGATGCCAAGAGAAACCTTCCTCTGAGAGCGATTTGGATTCAAACGGGAATTGCTTGCTTACTTATCTTGCTTCCTATCCAGCATCTCATCATGTCTGTGGGTTCCTCTCTTTCAATTATGGCCACACTAACGGTTTTGAGTTATATTGAATACACCATTAAACACCCCGAGGTGAATCGTTCAAAATATTTTCCATGGATACATATTTTGTTTGTGATATTAAATGTTGTGATGCTTGTGTTGATTGTTCGTCAGCAAGGAATGCAGGCGAGTCTAGTGTTGTTGCTGATCAGTTTTTATATCTATGCGCGACTGAATCGCAACAGCACTAATCATATCTTTAAAGACCCTAGCGTATGAATCGTAAGCCATTTTTATACCTTTTACTTTTTCTTGCTATGCTTATGGCAGGATTGTGGATTGGGATGCAAACTATGGACAAGGAACAAAAAAGAATTCGATCTGTACCACAAGATCATGGTGCATTGCACGATTCAGCAAAAAATTCAAAGTAACCTATGTCATTACGCCACCAAAAAATACTCAAGTTTACCTTTGGTGCGGCAACAATCCTTTTATTAGCCTATCCCTTTTTCAGAAAAGGAAACATTTCTGAAAACGCAGGATATTTTATTAACAACGCCTTACAATTTTCATGTAAGAATTGTAGACCTATCAAAAAAACAACACCCCCGCCGAGGGATTCGATAGCCATCTACAGCCAAGAACGTATTCAACGCCTTGCACAAAAGAATCCTTGTTATCTTCCACTTATTCAGGATTCAACGTATTGGTCACCTGAGTTTGATAGCACAAAGTTCGTTCAATACGCCAACCTCTTCAATACGGCAATAGATGTCCATAAATCCTTGGTCGATTCGCTAACATTTCGCCGACGCTACCTTGTTGCTGACTTAATGGTACTTCATGAAGACTCTACCATCAAAGGGAATCGTGAGTTTTATCCAGGCATTAACACATTATTTAATTGGAAACCCTATAAGAGTGATTGGTTGAATAAGCATATGATGTATCCGCTTTATCATTCGGATTCGTTGATTGACATCCTTCGTGATAGTTTACCACATTATCTCAATACGAGCCACCCAATTTTTAGTGTGGAGGATCAAATGAATTTTTTTGAGAAAATATGGCGATATCACGGAAAGCCTATTGAAAAAAAATATAGTGTTTCGGGCAATTCGGTTTATGCCAGTGGTCAACAGATTTGCATGTGCGAGGCCTACTGGG
>MDTG01220020.1_pt1 | contig 10372 bp, 11 predicted proteins | sample 811421 | NCBI WGS metagenome assembly MDTG01 (sample SAMN05326645, study PRJNA326480) | marine metagenome | isolation source: seawater | place: Pacific Ocean: South East | collected 2011
CCTGCCGCGCAGCCGCGGCAGGCGGGCCACTCTCCTGCCATATGCCTCCGCCAGACGAGACCTTCCGATGTCGATGACCCAGACCGCAACCACCGGCACCGAGGCGGGCAGCCGCGCCGCGCCGGCCACCGAGCCGATCCTGACCGTCAACAACATCGAGGTCGTCTACAACGACGTGATCCTGGTGCTGCACGGGGTCAGCCTGAACGTGCCCCAGGGCCAGATCGTGACCCTGCTCGGCGCCAACGGGGCCGGGAAATCCACCACGCTCAAGGCCATATCGGGCCTGCTGAAAAGCGAGGACGGGGAAATCACCCGTGGCGACGTCACCTTCATGGGCGAGAAGATCAGCGGGCTGGAGCCACAGGATATCGTCAAGCGCGGCCTGTTTCAGGTGATGGAAGGCCGGCGGGTCGTCGAAGACATGACCGTCGCCGAGAACCTGCGCCTGGGTGCCTATACCCGCCGCGACAGCGGCGTGAAGGCCGATATCGAGATGGTCTACCACTATTTCCCGCGGCTCAAGGAACGTACCGGGCTTTCCGGTTATCTGTCGGGCGGCGAACAGCAGATGCTGGCGATCGGCCGCGCCATGATGGCGCGCCCCAAGCTGATCCTGATGGACGAACCGTCGATGGGCCTGTCACCGCTGCTGGTGAAGGAAGTCTTCTCGATCATCAAGCAGATCAATGAAGAGCAGGGCATGACCATTCTGCTGGTCGAACAGAATGCCCGGCAGGCGCTCAAGCACGCCTCTTACGGCTACATCATGGAAAACGGCAAGATCGTGCTCGACGGCAGCCGTGACGACCTGATGGGCAACGAGGACGTGAAGGAATTTTACCTCGGCACCGGCGACGGCGAACGCAAATCGTTCAAGTCGATCAAGTCGTTCAAGCGTCGCAAGCGCTGGCTCTGAGTCACCGCGGTCCCCACCGCCGCCCCCGACCCCGACACCGACGGGCGCACCGCCGCGCCCCCGCATCCGGTACAGGACGATGACCGACAGTATCTATTACGACGACCGTGAGACCATGGATCCCGAGCGGCGGGAGGCGGGTCTGTTCGCACGGCTGCCGGCGCAGATCGCCCTCGCCAAGGCCAAGGCGCCGGCGCTGGCACGACTGCTGGCGGAAGTGGACGCCCCCGCGATCCGGGATCGCGCCGCCCTGGCCGCCCTGCCCGTGCTGCGCAAATCCGAACTGACGCCATTGCAGGCCGCAGAACCGCCCTTCGGCGGGCTCAATACCGTGGCGCCCGGTCGGCTTGACCACATCTTCATGTCGCCGGGGCCGATCTATGACCCGCAGGAAGCCGGCACGGATCCGTTCCGCTTCGCCCGCGCCTGCTGGGCGGCCGGCTTCCGGCCCGGTGACATCGTTCACAACACGCTGTCCTATCACTTCACCCCGGGGGGGTGGATGTTCGACACCGGTGCCCGCACCATCGGCTGTGCGGTCATCCCCGCCGGCGGCGGCAACACCGATCAGCAGCTGGCGGCGATCGCCCAGCTGAAGCCCACGGCCTTTACCGGCATGCCCTCGTTCCTGAAGCTGCTGCTGGAGCGGCAGGAGGAAGCGGGTCAGGCGCCGAGCATCGTGAAGGCCCTGGTGTCCGGCGAAGCGCTGACCCAGGCCCTCCGTCAGGATCTGGACCGGCGTGGGGTCGTCGTAGGGCAGGTCTATGTGACGGCGGATCTGGGGCAGATCGCCTATGAAGGGCCGACCTCGGAAGGCATGGTGGTCGACGAAGACCTGATCGTAGAGATCGTGCGTCCCGGCACCGGCGATCCCGTGCCTGAAGGCGAAATCGGCGAAGTGGTGGTGACCACCTTCAACGGAACCTATCCACTGATCCGTTTCGCCACCGGCGATCTGTCGGCCTTCATGCCTGGCACCAGCCCCTGCGGGCGCACCGGAATGCGGTTGCGCGGCTGGCTGGGCCGCGCAAATCAGACGACCAAGATCCGCGGCATGTTCGTCCATCCGGGCCAGGTTGCGCAGGCCCTGAAGGCGGTGGGCGGCATCTCCCGGGCCCGGCTGGTGGTGACCAATCCGGACGGGCGGGACACGCTGGTGCTGCGCTGCGAAGTGCCGCAAACCGATGCCGATGGTCTTGCCGGCCGTCTGGCCGATGCGTTCCGCACGGCAGCCAATCTCCGCGCCGAAGTGGAACTGGTCAATCCGGGCGCCCTGCCCGCCGACGGCAAGGTGATCGAGGACGCCCGCGTCTTCGACTGACTGCCCGACAGCCTTCTTTTCTGCCCTCCCGCAGAGCATCTCGCGGGGCCGGCCCCGGGCCGGGCCCCGCGTTTTTTTGGCCCGGGATCTTTCGTCGTTCGTCGGGACCCCATTCAGCGCCTGATCCGGCTCATCGTCCGGTCTTGCGGCGCCAGTCTTCATAGGCGTCGAGCGCCGTCTGCTGCGTCGCCGGATAGAGACCGATGATCGGGGCCCCATCTTTCACCCGCTCCAGCACGAAATCCTCGTAGCTCTCCATGGCGGTGCATTCCGCCGCCAGTTCGTCGGCAAGATGGGCCGGGATCACCATCACGCCGTCGGCATCGCCGACCAGCACGTCGTCGGGGAAGACTGCGACATCGCCGCAGGCAATCGGCCCGTTGATCTCGATCGCCTCGTGCAAAGTAAGGTTGGTGGGGGCCGAGGGGCGGGCGTGATAGGCCGGCATGACCAGCCGGCCGATCCCCTCGGCATCGCGGAAGCCGCCATCGGTGACGATGCCGGCGCAGCCGCGCATTTCCAGCCGGGTGACCAGGATCGAACCGGCCGAGGCGGCACGGGCATCCTTGCGGGCATCGATCACCAGCACATGGCCCGGCGGGCAGGTCTCCACCGCCACACGCTGCTTGTGCTCCGGATCGCGGAAGACCGTGATCGGGTTGCGATCCTCCCGCGCCGGGATGTAGCGGAGCGTAAAGGCCGGGCCGACCATGCTCCGCCCCTTCCAGGCCACCGGCAAAGCGCCCTGGATGAACTGATTGCGCAGGCCGCGCTTGAACAGCGCGGTCGCGAGCGAGGCGGTCGAAACGCGGGCAAACTTTGCGCGCGTCTCGTCCTTCAGCGGGTGTCCGGTCATCTGGCGGCCTGCCTTCAATAGATCACGGGTTCGTCGACGGGCGCCCCGAAGGACGTCTCCAGATAGTCGAAATCGCAGCCCTTATCTGCCTGCTGGATGTGGTTGGTGAACATCCAGCCCCAGCCCCGGTGGAAGCGCGGCGGCGGCGGGGTCCAGGCCGCCCGGCGCCGGGCGATCTCGTCGTCGTCGACCAGCATGTCCAGCCGGCGGCCGGGCACGTCGAGGCGCACGATATCGCCGGTCCGCAACAGGGCGAGCGGGCCGCCGACATAGGCTTCCGGCGCCACATGCAGCACGCAGGCACCGAACGAGGTGCCCGACATCCGGGCATCCGACAGCCGGACCATGTCGCGGCAGCCCTGTTTCAGCAGCGCCTTGGGCATCGGAATCATGCCCCATTCGGGCATGCCCGGTCCGCCCTTGGGGCCGGCATTGCGCAGCACCAGCACGGCATCGGGGGTGATGTCCCAATCCTCGTCGTCCAGCTTTTCCTTCAGCTCGGGATAGCTGTCGAAGACCATGGCCGGCCCTTCATGGACCAGGAATCTGGGATCGCAGGCCACCGGCTTGATCACCGCACCGTCGGGGGCGAGGTTGCCCTTCAGCACCGCGAGCGACCCCTCGTTGTAGATCGGGTTGTCGACCGTGCGGATGACGTCGTCGTTCCAGACCTCGGCGCCTTCGATCCCCTCGCCCAGCGTGCGCCCGGTCACGGTCAGACAGTCGCGATGCAACCGGTCGCCCAGCCGCGCCATCAGCGCCCGCAGGCCGCCCGCATAGAAGAAATCCTCCATCAGATAGGTGGATCCGGCCGGGCGGATATTGGCGATCACCGGGGTCACCCGGCTTTTGGCATCCAGGTCGTCGAGGGTGAGATCGACCCCGGCCCGCCGGGCCATGGCGATCAGATGCACCACCGCATTGGTCGAGCAGCCGGTGGCCATGGCGACGGTCACCGCATTGTCGAAGGCCGCCGCCGTCAGGATCCTGGCCGGGGTCAGATCCTCCCAGATCATGCCCACGATCCGCCGCCCGCAATCGGCCGACATGCGGATGTGGTTGGAATCGGCGGCCGGAATGGACGAGGCGCCCGGCAGCGTCAACCCAAGCGCCTCGGCGATCGCCGTCATGGTCGACGCCGTGCCCATGGTCATGCAATGACCGTAAGAGCGTGCGATGCCCCGCTCCATGCCCTTCCACTGCGCCTCGGTGATGGTGCCGGCGCGGCGTTCGTCCCAGTACTTGAACGCATCCGAGCCGGAGCCCAGGGTGCGCCCTTCCCAATTGCCGCGCAGCATCGGCCCGGCCGGCAGATAGATCGCAGGCAGGCCGGCCGAGATCGCGCCCATCACCAGGCCGGGGGTGGTCTTGTCGCAGCCGCCCATCAGCACCACGCCGTCGACCGGGTGGGAGCGGATCAGCTCCTCGGTCTCCATCGCCAGCATGTTGCGATAGAGCATCGTCGTCGGCTTGACGTAATTCTCGCTGACCGACAGGGCCGGCAGCTCGATCGGGAAGCCGCCGGCCTGGAACACGCCGCGCTTCACGTCGTCGACGCGCTGCCTGAAATGCTGGTGGCAGGGATTGATGTCGGACCAGGTGTTCAGGATCGCCACCACCGGCTTGCCTGCCCAGTCCTGCTCGTCATAGCCCATCTGCAGGGTTCGGGAGCGGTGCCCGAAGCCGCGGAAATTGTCGGGCGCGAACCAGCGCGCCGAGCGCAGCTCGTCATAGGTCCTGGTCATGGGGGTCATCCGGTAAAGGCGAAAATCAGCCAGGTGAGGGCAGCAGCGGCGAGGCCGCCGGCAATTTCCGGCCAGTTGCCGAAATCGAAGCCGTCGGCCGCCTCTTCCGCGGCAAAATCGGCGGCGGTCACCGCCTCGTCCTGGTCCTGGATCGGGTCGTCGGGTCGCATTGATGCCTCCTCATTCCACCAGCGAGGGCAGCCAGAGGGCGATGTCGGGGAAGGCCAGCACCAGCAGCAGGCCTACCGCCTGCAGGGCGATGAACGGCATCACCGCGGCAAAGATCTCCTGCAGTTCGACATCCTTGGGCGCCACCGATTTCAGAAAGAAACAGGCCGGCCCGAAGGGCGGCGACAGGTAGTAGATCTGGATGTTCATCGCGAACAGCACGCCGAACCAGACCGGGTCGTAGCCCAGATCCTGAACCACGGGGGCGAAGATCGGCACGGTGATGAACAGGATGGCGATCCATTCAAGGAAGGTGCCCAGCACCATCACGATCGCCATCATCACCACGATCACCCAGATCGGCGCGATGTCGAGCGAGGTGAGCATGCCGCGCAGGAAGTCGCCGCCGCCGATCCGGTTGTAGATGCCGATCAGCGACACCGCCCCCAGCACCAGCCAGATGATCGAACCGACCGTCAGTGCCGTGCGCCGCATGGCGTCGCGGGCCATGGTCCAGGACAGCTCGCCCCGCACCGCGGCGACCACGAGCGATCCGACCGCACCGATCGCCGCCGCCTCGGTCACCGTGGCGACGCCGCTGTAGATGACCCCCAGCACCGCCATGATCAGCACGGCCGGCAGGATGGCGCCGTTCAGAAAACGCAGCCGCTGCACGAAGGGCAGGCCGGTTTCGGGGATGTCGTAGATCGGCGCCAGCGACGGGTTGAGCCGCACCCGCACCAGCACATAGGCGATGAACAGCGAGGCGAGCAGCAGCCCCGGCACGGCCGAGGCCGCGAACAGCTTCGTGATCGAGACCTGGGCGGCCAGGCCGTAGACGATCAGCACCACCGAGGGCGGGATCAGGGTCGCCAGCGCGCCGGCCGCACAGATGATGCCGATCGACATCTTGCGGTCATAGCCGAGACGCAGCATCTGCGGCAGGGCGATCAGCCCCAGCATCACGATTTCGCCGCCCATGATGCCGCTCATCGCGGCCAGGACAACGGCCACCACCGTGGTCTGTACGGCGACCGAGCCGCGGAAACGCCCACCCAGGATCGCCATGCTTTCGAACAGCGTATGCGCGATCCCCGATCGTTCCAGCACATTGGCCATGAACACGAAGAAGGGCACCGCGATCAGTTCGTATTTGTGCAGGACCTCGGTGACATTGGCCGAAACGATGAAGAAGCCGGCGCGTTCACCGAAATAGAGCACCGCCGTCACCAGCGACACCGTAAGCGTGGTGACGCCGAGCGGAATGCCGATCGCCATCAGGGCCAGCAGGCCCAGGACGATCAGAATGGTGATGATCTCAATGCCCACCGCCGTCTTCCTTCTCGGTCCCCTGGAACCAGCGGATCAGGTTGGCGAAGAGCTGCGCGACATAGAGCACGCACCCCGCCAGCAGCACGACCTTGAGGTAGCTGGGCTGGATGGAATTGAGCGCCGTGCCGGAATATTCCGGCCGCGCGATCACCCGCATGGCCGGGCTCCAGATCGCCAGGATCAGGCCGGTTACGGCGCCGATCGACACCAGGATCTGGATCAGGCGGAAACAGCGCCAGAGCTTCGGGCCGACCAGAATTTCGAGCATGGTGATCGAGATGTGGCGGTTGCGCTCGGTGACATAGCCGACCGAGAGCACCCAGGCCGTGGCACAGAGCGCCATGGTCACCTCGATCGACCAGCTTGTGGGGTGATCGAAGCCGTAGCGCATCACCACCTCCAGAGCCGAGAAGGCGATGCAGGCGAAGAGCAGCGACGCACAGGCCTGGCCGGTGAAGACGCTCACCCGGTCCATGGCCGCGGCGCAGCAGGCGAAGAACCGTCTCATCGGGCCTCCCGCTGACGGAACCCACTCCAGGCCGGTCGCGGCACCGCCAGGGCGACACCGCGACCGGCCGGCGATCACTTCAGCAGGCCGATCTGCTTCATATAGGCCAGGTTGGCGTCCAGGGCCTCCTTGGCGAGCGGCCCCTTGGCGGCGAACTTCTCCCATTCGATGCGAGCCACATCACGCAGCCTGTCGCGGTCGGTCTGGGCCCAGTCGATAACCTCGACCTTGCCGGCGGCGGCATCCTTCGCGGCCAGCGCCGCATCCTGTTCGGCGACCACCCGGGTCAGATCGGCCATAGCCATGTAGAACCAGTCCCGCAGCGCCATCCGGTCGGCCTCGGAAAGGGCTTCCCATTTCTCGCGATTGAACGAGAGCTGCATCGACGGCATCGAATGGATGCCGGGATAGAGCGGATAGCGCGCGACGTCGTTCAGCCCGGTGCTGGCATTGTTGACATAGGCCGAGGCGTCGGCGGCATCGACGATGCCCTTTTCAAGCGCACCATAGACTTCCGAGAACGGAATGGAGACCGGGCTTGCGCCGGCCGCCTGGAACACGGCGGAGGCCAGCCCCTCGGGCGCCCGGATCTTCTTGCCCTTCAGGTCGTCGAAGGTCCGGATCGGCACCCGCGCCGGCAGGGCCTCGCGGCTGTAAGGCGCGCAGCCGACCAGATGCGCCTCGCCGTCGGAAACCTCGTCCAGCGCCTTCTGCCAGACCGCTTCGCCGGGGCCGTTTTCGCAGAAACCGGCCATCTGCTGCGGCGTGTCGTAACCCGAGATCAGATCGCCCAGGATGGCGAAGGCGGGCTCCAGCCCCGAAAAATAGTTGACCGAGGTCCAGTCGCCATCGATCACGCCCAGCCCGACGGCATGGGGCGTCTCCTTGGCCGGCACCACCGATCCGTTGGGCGTGAGGGCGATTTCCACCCGGCCGCCGGTCATCTCGGCGATCTTCGGCAACCAGTGTTCGGTGAGGTACTGAGTCGAGAAGTCGCCGGCATTGAACGACGTCTGGACGGTATAGGTCGCGGCCGTGGCCGGTGCCACGAAGGCGCAGGCCACCAGGCCCGCAAGGGCCGTGATCGTCGGGCGCATTCCATATCCTCCCTGGGCATCGAGGGTTTGATCACCTCGTTGACAAAAGCACTAATATATTAGTTGCCCTGACGCAACATCTGATATGGTCCGGGAAGAGAGTGCTTCAGGGAGCCCGCCGCCCATGTCCCCCAGGCGATCCGTCCTGCCCGACTTCACCGACATCGCCACGCTGGCCGATCTGGACCGGCGGCCGCTGGCGTCGCAGGGCATCTATGCCGCACTCAGGCGCCGGATCATCGACCTGGAGCTGAAGCCGGGGGCCCTGCTGTCGCGCACCCAGCTTGCCGAGGAATATGCCGTCAGCCAGACGCCGGTGCGGGACGCCTTCCTCAGGCTGGAGCGGGAGAAGCTGGTCGAGATCTTCCCCCAGTCGCGCACGGTGGTTGCCAAGATCGATATCGCCCATGCCCGCGAGACCCAGTTCCTGCGGCTCGCGATCGAGATCGAGGTCGCCAAGACCATCGCCCGCCACCAGATACCGGCGGACTTGACGGCCTATGCCCGTCGCCTGCTGCATCTGCAGGGCCAGGCCTTCGCCGATGGGGATATCGAGCGGTTCTCCATCCTGGACCGGCATTTCCATCTGGCGCTCTACGACGCCGTCGGCCATCCCGATCTCTGGTACATGATCGCCGAACGGTCCGGCCATATCGACCGGCTGCGCGCGCTGAACCTGGTCGATCCGGGCAAGGCCCAGGGCATTCTGGACTATCACGGCCGCATCCTGGACCGGATCGATGCAGGCGATGCAGCCGGCGTGGAAGAGGCGGTGCGCGGCCATCTTTCGGGCACGCTCAGCGCCGTCGCCCGGATCATGGAGCGCCATCCCGACTATTTCTGAGGGCATGTCCGCCCGCGTCAGGACCAGTCAGGACCAGTAGTCGATCCCGGTATAGACCAGCACGCCGGCGCCGATCGCCGCCAGCACGGCACCGGCGCCGCGCTTGATGCGCATCGGCCAGCGCGGCGCGAGTTTGCGGCCGGCATGGGCAGCGCCCCAGGCAAGACCCGCCCACCACAATGCGCCACCCGCCGCAATGCCGCCCAGAAGCGGGATCTTGTCTTCCGCGAAGCGGCCGAGGGTCGCGAACAGGGCAAGGAAGGCCGCAACCGCCGTCGGGTTGACGATGGTGAGCGCGAAAGTGGCGATGCAGCCGGAACAGGCGGCGATCACCCGGTTGCGACCGTGATAGGTCGGGTTGGGCAAGGCGGTGATCTGGCCGCCGTCGCGGCTGAGCGCGCCGGTCGCGGTCACCAGCCCCATGATCAGCAGCAGCAGGCCCGCGAACAGCTGCAAGGGCCGCTCGAAGGCATAGATCTGCTCGATCCAGCCGAGCCCCGCCACGGCGATGCCGGCATAGACCAGATCGGCCAGCACGACGCCCAGGCCGGTCACGAAGCCCACCCGCCAGCCGCGGTCCAGGCTGCGCCCGATCACCATCACCGCCGCCGGCCCCACCGGGGCCGCGACCACCAGACCGATGCCGATGCCCGCGAGGAAGCTGGACAGGATCATGCGCCGATCGTCCGCTCCGCCATCTGTCCTCCTGTCGTCTTTGCCATCTGGATCGGATCCCGGCCTTTTCGCAAAGCGCCCTTTGGTCTATGCATTGTGGCGCCCCGAAGGCAAGCCCGGAAGCCGTCGACCGAGGCCGTTTCATGAGGATCGCGTGACCACGGACCCGCTGGATGAGACCCCAGACCGGCTGACGCTGCAAGAGCTGGCATGCTTCCGCGGCGACCGGCCGATCTTCATCGGCCTGGATGCGGAGCTGGAGGCCGGCCATGCGCTGGTCGTCACCGGCCGCAACGGCGCCGGCAAATCGACGCTGTTGCGTATCCTGGCGGGCTTCGTGCGCGCCGATGCGGGGCAGGTGCTCTGGAACGGCGTCGATCGCGAGGATCACGACATCCCCTGGCGGGAACGGCTCCACTATCTGGGCCATCGCGACGGCATCGCCGCCGAACTCGCGGCCGGCGCCGATCTCAGGCACTGGGCAGCGATCCTGGGCGTGCCGCGGCCGCTGCGGGCGGCACGGGTGGCCGAAGCGCTGGAGGCCCTGGACATCCCGCATCTGGCCGAGCTGCCGGTGCGGGTACTTTCGGCCGGCCAGCGCCGGCGCCTGGCCCTCGCCCGCCTGCTGCTCGCCCGGCGTCCGCTCTGGGTGCTGGACGAACCCACCACAGCACTCGACCGCGACGGTCAGGCGCTGGTCGCCCGGCTGATCGGCGATCATCTCGACCAGGGCGGCATGGTCGTCACCGCCACCCATCTGGCCCTCGGCCTGGACGACCGGGTCGTGCCGCTCGACATCGAAGAGGCGGCGCCATGAGATACCGTCACGCTGAGCAAGCGCTTTTTTCAGTCGGCGAGCTTTGGCACGAAGGGTTTTCGAGCCTTGGCGACGGCGTAGACGGCGACG
>MDTG01298687.1_pt1 | contig 10372 bp, 10 predicted proteins | sample 811421 | NCBI WGS metagenome assembly MDTG01 (sample SAMN05326645, study PRJNA326480) | marine metagenome | isolation source: seawater | place: Pacific Ocean: South East | collected 2011
CTATCAATATAAGGAGGGTGTCCTTGTTATTTTTAAGACTATAAACGTGGGTGTCTTCATATCTCTGTCATATTTACAAATGTAATTATCAAGATGTAATTATCAAGACACCCATGTTAATTCGGTATTCTCTTATCAAGACACCCACGTTATTTCGAAGTTCTTTATCAAGACACCCATGTTATTTCGATATCCTCTTATCAGGACACCCACGTTAACTCGATATTCTCTTATCGAGACACCCATATTGTTTCGAAGTTCTCTTATCAAGACACCCACGTCTATCCAACACCAGAGTTAATCGGTCACACATCTTTATGCCTATCACTATAAGGAGGGTGTCCTTGTTATTTTTAAGACTATAAACGTGGGTGTCTTCATATCACTGTCATAACGTTGATATGAAAAAGCATGGGTGTCTCATTAAGAAGGGATTGATAAGGTGCGGGAAAATACTCGAAAAGCTCACATCAACTGCACGTCAATTAACATGGGTGTCCATGTAAGCTACGCTCGAAAAGCTCACATCAACTGCATGTCAATTAACATGGGTGTCCATGTAAACTCTATTGTTTTATGGTGGATGTCCACGTTAACCCAACAGAATAACTGGGATTCAAAGGTGGGTGTCTCTATAACTTTGAAGCTTAAATAAACATGGGTGTCTTGCTTAGGCTCTCGATTAGTTGTCGAAATAAAACTTATCGTGGAAGGTGTAAACCCAAGTGGGCTGATAGATGACGAGTAGGGTGATGGCCATACCGTTAAGTAGGGCTTCGGGAAATACTAGAAGTGGGATGAGCAGTACGAAGTTGTCGAAAATGACGTCCCACGTGTAAATGCCTTCAAAAAAATAGTAACCCGCAAGTGCGCCTGTTTTAAGGGCAATACTGAGTGCGCCTGGAAAGAAAGCGCACACAAAAATATAAACGAAAAGTTGGCGGGGCAGGTGGTGAAATGACACTAAATACACAAAGTAGGTGACCGCGACAGGAAGCATTACGCCTAATACGCCATTGATTCCTAAGGTGTGCCATTGTGCAAAACCAGCGGCAGTAGCTCCCAGCAGAGCAAGGGTTCCAGCTAGAATAGCGTAACGAAACCCGAGCATAAGTGTAACCACACTTAAACCAACAAAGTGTACGTCTAGCCCTTCAAAAATACCTACTTTGAAGATCCAAAACGCGAACAACGCAGCAGCGCTACCAAATAGCAGGTGCTGTTGGTGTTTGTCACCCATTAGCCCTACAACAGAAATTTGTTTAATGACCCCAACTAGGGTTAAACAATACAAAGTTAGGCCAAGCCATTGTAGCGTTGTCACATACACTCCGATTGATAATTACGGAACATTTATTATTTACTGTAAGTAGCCCAAATAGGCGCATGATCAGACGGTTTCTCAATGCCGCGAAGTTCATAATCTATTCCGGCATCACTCAATCTTTTATGCATAGATGGGGTAGCCAAAATAAGATCAATACGAAGGCCACGATTATCATTAAAACCTTTTGAACGATAATCGAACCACGAGTACCTGTCGGTAGTATCTGGGTTTAATGTTCTAAAGCTGTCTTCAAAACCCCAATCCATTAGTGTGTTTAACCACACTCTTTCTTCGGGTAAAAAGCTACATTTGCCGGTGCGCAACCAGCGCTTTTTATTGTCTTCGCCAATACCAATGTCTGAATCGGTATGGGAGATGTTCACATCACCCATCACAATGACATTTTCATCTGGCGTATGGTGGGTATCCAGATAAGTCATCAGATCTTTATAAAACTTACGTTTTGCTGGATATTTGGTGTCGTGCTTTTCGTTTTCGCCTTGTGGAAAGTAACCATTTAATACGGTTACAGGCTGGCCGTCGTTGTCAGTGGTTTTCAATATGATCATGCGGCGCTGTGCATCTTCTTCATCGGTAGGAAAGCCCATAAGCACAGACTCTGGCTCTTTTTTCGCTAAAAATGCCACCCCGTAGTGACTCTTCTGGCCATGAAAATAAACGTGGTAACCCATTGCTTCAACTGCTTCGACAGGAAACTGTTCGTTGTGAACTTTTATTTCCTGCAAGCCAATAATGTCGGGCTGATGTGCATCTATTAATGCTTGAAGTTGATGAAGGCGGGCGCGAATGCCATTGATATTAAATGAGATTACTTTCATAAGAGCTTCTTAAAAATCGGAATTAATGAATATTAACAGAATGCTGAGTTTAACTTAATGTCTGTGGTGGCAAACTTGTACTTTTTGCTAGCGAAATAAGGTGCTCAAACCAAAGATTTGCATCATTGATAATTGCAACGCTTAACGTTTCACCGTTGTGCTTCTCTAATTCATTTTCAACATAGCCACTCTCAATCATCACAGGTAATAAACGTGCTACTTCTTGTTTAAATTCGGGCCAAGCTTTGGCTTGTTTGGCCATAGATTGATAGTAATGTGTGGGAAAGCCGTAATCTGTCTTATCGAGCCTGCGGCTAATAATATTGGCGCCCATCGACGACCCTAGCCACACATACATCGCGGAAATGGTAGCAGAAAGCGCTGTTTCAAAATTAGGTAAGTCTACGCTTTGCAATTCAGCCATACACTTGGCATTAATTGCATTTAACTCTGCTAAGTCGTTATCAAGCGCAGTTATCACTGCTTGAGCTTCAAACTGATTTGCTAAAGCTTGAAGCGTAGGGTATTTCTCAGTCGCATCGGTAATCACTGCTTTGCAACGCCGGTGGAATTCTCGCATAACGCAAAGTACGTTAAGGTAATTTTTCCGATGAGCTTCATGATCTTCATTACCATTTTCACCCACCATATTATGAAAAAGTGCAAAGGGCACACTGTGCTCTAGCGCTTCATGTTTGTTATAAGTTTTTGTTTTTAAGTCGCTAAATAAGTTTTGCATGGAGTTTCGCGTTTTTTGAAAGAAAAAAAGATGTTATTTACTACCAAGACATACAGTTTGCTAATTGACATAAAGCATGTGGAGTGCGTTTTGAAATCCCAGCTAGAGCCCTCAGCTTAGACTTGAGCCCTCAGCTTAAACTAGAGCCCTCAGCTTAAAATGGTTCAAAACCAAAGAATGGGTATATAAAACTGCCCGCAATAGTATTCGTCGTGGGGAATGTTTTCAACTTGAATGTTCACTGAATTTATAAGAATGGTATTTGGCGGAGCAGCCTGCAAAGGGTATACTTGGCGCTTCTTAAATATAAGGTAATTTTTTGTGTTTCCAGATACTGTAACCGCCACCCTGAACGACACTGTGCTAGCGCAAGCTAAAAGTTTGTCTGCTGAAGACAGACAAATGCTAGTGATCAGCTACGTACCCAAAGCGAAAGAAATTTGGCTAATCCAAGGTACAGAAGGCTTTGTCATGCTGGAAGACAACGACATTACTCGGCTGCCTGTTTTTCCTCACAATAACCTAGCGCAAGCTTGGTTGGACGAGAATCAAATTACAGGTACTTGTGTGGCAGTGCCATTCGATGAATTTACTGAAACTTGGCTACCTGGTTTAACTAAAAATGGCGTGGAATTGGTTATGTTTCCTACCTCTGCCGATGCCGAAAACTTAGTAATGACAGCAGAAGAGCTAAGCGCAGAATTCAGCGCAGATGCAAGCGCTTAGCTGTTAGGCTCAGTTTTCCAAATGCCTTGTTATGACATGCACCGCTGTAGCTTATGCGATGACAGAATCTAAGCGATGACTGAATCGACGCAACTTATGCCGTTAGGGCAAACCGTGGCTACGGCTAAAGGCTGGGATGGCGCCACCCGCGCCATCATGTTGGCTGGCAAGCAGTTACTGGCTTTACCAGAGTCGTCACGCACTGAAGATTCATTGGTACCTGGTTGTGAAAGTAAAGTGTGGGTGGCATGTACGCCTTCACAAAACACTGGCGACCTTGTTATTGCAGCCTATTCACCCAGCAAAATAATTCGCGGCGTACTGGCTGTACTGTTAGAAAAAGCAAATAGCCTTTCCGAAGAACAAAGAAAGGCTTACGACTTTGAGCAATACATGAACGCGTGCAATTTGCAGCGTCATTTAAGCCAGTCTAGAGGCAATGGTATATTAAGTGTTTTGCGACGCCTAAATACGCTATAAATTTTGGTTTTTAGCTTCAATCCACTGCGACATATATTTACTTGCATTCAACGTTTGATGCCACAGCAGCCCCTGTAAGAACAAGGTCTTGCGATGAGCATCGACATCTCTAGTTATGCTGACAACTCGTTCGGCTAAGCTCTCACTTTCTTTGTCATTTTCAAAAGCGCTGAACAACGCTAACCCTAACTGACTTGCTGACGACCAATCCTCTTCGCTGTTATAAAGCTTAGTGGCGTGATTCGCGAAGTCTTCTGCCGTATCACAAATAGCGCCAGCCCATGTAGTCTGCGTAACACCATTCACTGTTTGTTCAGCTATACCTTCAGCGCCAACCCAAGTGGTAAGGGTAGGAGTTCCGCATCGCATAGCTTCTAGTATTTTGCCTTTAATACCCGCACCAAAGCGCAGCGGCGCTATGAGTAGCCGAGCGTTAGCAATCACATCGTGCGCACTTTCAGCCCAGCCATCTATATAAAACCCACTCTTTGGGTTATGCAACTGCGTTGCTTTTTTAGGCGGGTAGGCACCATAAATATGTAAATTAGCCTGAGGAAGTACCTTTTTAATAGCAGGCCAAACAGTTTGCTTTAGCTGTAATACTGCATCCCAATTTGGCGCATGACGAAAATTACCAATAGTGACAATGTCGGTACGTTTTTCAAAATTAGGTATTACGCTATTTACAGTCGCAACATTGAGCGGATGGTAACAAAGCTGTTTTTTAGGAACCTGGTAATGCTTGGTAAGCAGTGTGTATTCGGTGCGAGAAATAACCAACGTAAGATCGCAACGTAAAATAGCGGCAATTTCTCGCTGCGCTAAAGGGGTATTGTAATCAGGCTCTTTCGCAGCGCCGGCAATTAGCGTTACATCATAAGGGGCTAAAGTTTCTTTGGATGCTCGCAGTGCATTATCTTGTGCTTTAACAGCATCGTGCCTAGCTTGTCGCAAGCTGTGCAAGTCTTCGGTGTTCAAAATACGAATAGCAGAAGGGCAGGCGTCTTTTACTCGCCAAGAAAACTGTTCTTCGGTCATATACCGGTCGAAAATAACCACATCAGGGCACAGCTTCGCAATGCGTTCATTAAAGCTGCTGCAATTAAGTGCAACCGCTTCGCTACTAACACCTATGTTATCTAGGTCAGCTTTGTGGATACTGTCTGCGGCAGCGGTCATGAAAGTGACATTATGGCCGTGGCTTAGAAACTGATTAATCAGAGCCAGCATATTTTGGCCTGCGGCGGAGGAGTTGGGTTCAGGCCACACATAGCCAATGACTACAACCTGCATTATGCCCTGTGACATTCCCTTTAACATTAATACCTGCGCTTGAATGTATAAAGCGCGAAATAGTAGCACAGCGGGAAATAAAGAAAATGAAACTCTATCATCGATAGAAGTTCTCAAAATTACTTTATAATTGGGGGGGCCTTACCCAAGGCTGCATTAAATGTATGTTAATTTATTGCATACTATACGAAAGATAATGAATTCCGATTAGCTAGGCTAAATAATCGCGCTATAATGTAGCTATCAGCGAAAAAGCTAATCTTGTTTGATAGTTACAGTTTTTTATTTCTTGGCGTGATTGCTAAACGCCACTCTTCTAAATAGAGTAGGTTATATCAGGAGCGTATACCTAAATGACCCTACAAGATATTATTAGTAATGCGAGTACGTTGTTTGTGCTGCCAGACTCGGTAACGCGTTTGAAAGCTTGCATGGATGACGGAGCATCTAATATTGACGATATTGCCGACATCATTTCTTTTGATCCTTCATTAGCCACACAGCTATTAAGAGTGGCTAATTCGGCCTTGTACCGTTTTCCGAATAAAATAGACACCATTACTAAAGCCCTACAAGTAGTTGGTACGCGCTCTACGTACGACCTAGCACTTGCATTTGGTGTTAGTCAGGCGTTTAAAGAGGTGGATGGCCAAGTTATCGACTTAGATAAGTTTTGGGAGCAAAGTGTTTCTTGCGGTCTTCTAGCAAAATACTTTGCTGAAATGCGAAATATCAGAGAGCCGGAACGCTTATTTGTTGCAGGTTTACTGCATAATATTGGTGAGCTAGTGGTAGTGGCCACGTTGCCAGATAGCGCAAAACGTTGTCAGGCGTTTAACGCAAGAGTAAGCCCAGCTGAACTGCAAGCTGGTGTGTTGGGCTATACATTTACGAATGTGTCTGCGGGGATCATCAAAGAGTGGGGTATCCCTGAAACCATTTACAAGCCTATTGCGAAAATACACGGTGATAGTAGCAATACATCTGAATTTGAAGAGCAAATACTTCAGTTGTCATACGTTTTGGCGCTAGACAATGTAAATTCAGAAATTTACCCTAGCTACAACAACTTAAAACCTGAATTGCATGAAAGCCTGTCGCTTAATCGTGACGACTTAGAAGATGCTTTAGATATCACTAACCTGCAGTGTATTTCAGTTATCTCCCTGTTCAATCCGAACGCCTTTATGCTCTATTAGCGTAAAAGGGCGTATTACCTTATGTAATACGCCCTTTCATTTCAGTATGTATTCTTCAGTGCTTTTTAAGCCAAACTTCTAGTTCAAAAATTCAGTTTAATTAATCAAAAATTGCCACGGTTTGACGGCTGATGGCAACAACTTCATTGTCTTTATCCCAAATAGTGGCTTCTGTGTGTCCGTAGCCATCTTCTGCCTGACGGGTATGTGCTTGGTAAGCAAACCAGTCTGTTGGGTCAACCTGCTTATGCGGATGGATAAACTCCAGATTCCAACTAACAGTACTTGCCGGGGCAGGCAATTTCATCATTTGTAGAAGCGTAGGCGGCCAAGCATCAATCATGGTAATGATATGTGCGTCGGTGATTTTCGCTGGTGGCTTTTTAAAGCGCATGTGTCCGTGGTAAACACTGGTCTTTTTACGAGTGAAGGGAATCCCCCCTTTATCGATAGCTAAATCAAAATGACGTAAAAATTTAGGCGTAACTTTTGGAATTTGCGGTATGAATTTGCCTTTAGTGGGCACTGGCATTTCATGGGTGTCTTTGTTTTCTACCTTAATGCCTGATTTTCTGCCAATACCAAAACAGGCTTGCACGAACACGCAGCTTTTACCATTTTGCTTTGCATGGGCAATATATTGAGATACGTTTTTACCCTCACGCAACAAGGTCACTTCAATTGAAAATGGGATGTCTGGCGAAAGTGGGCCCACAAAGTTAGTGGTAAATGAACGCAGTACACGTTCCTCACTGACTTTCTGACGAATAGCGCTATACGCCATGCCTGCTGAAATACCGCCGAATGCTGTACGCCCTTGCGCCCAAATACTGGGAATAATGAGGTTATCTACTTTCCATTCATTATCAGAAAGTGCCTCTAAAGAAGAAAGAGTTAAAAGCTCGTCTACCGTCATGCTGTTTGTCTGGTCTGATGAGTTAGGGTGCTGATATCCTACCTTATGCTCAAGCTAACAGAAAGCCTAGGCTAACATTCCTTTTTATATTTACAAATAAGTAACAATAAGTTGTCAATCTTTTAACCTGCCGCGTAGACTGAGTTTTCATTGAATTTAAAGGGAATGATATGGCCCATAGTCAGGTTCAAACGGCACCAGTAGAGAAAGCGGATACTTCCCGCGCCTACAGAAATTATGTGTTAGTGATTCTAACGCTGGTTTATGCATTTAATTTTATTGATAGACAGATCATAGGCATCCTTTCTCCATTCATTAAAGCTGATTTGGGTTTAGATGACGCGCAGTTAGGCTTATTAAAGGGCGTTTATTTTGCCATTCTTTATACCGTGGTGGGCATTCCTATTGCGTGGCTTGCTGATCGCTATAGTCGCGTGAATATTATTGCTATCTCGCTCACCCTATGGAGTGGCTTTACCGCCGCCTCAGGGCTTGCCATGAACTACACGCAACTGGCGCTTGCTAGAATTGGTGTGGGCATTGGTGAAGCCGGAGGCAGCCCACCTTCGCATAGTATTATTTCCGACCTATTTCCTAAAGAAAAGCGTGCTGGCGCACTGGCGGTGTACTCATTGGGTATTCCATTTGGTGTGATGTTGGCATTCTTTGCTTCTGCGTTTTTCTTGCAAGGCGGCTCAGCTGATTGGCGTACCGTAATGATAAGTGTGGGTTTGCCGGGCGTGATATTAGCGCTATTGCTGAAGTTTACGGTAAAAGAGCCAAAACGCACCGAGTCAGTACAAACCGATGACACTGAAAAAGCCAGCGTTTCAGCTTCACTTAAAACTTTATTGAAGATACCCACGTGGTGGGGAATGGCGTTGGGCATTTCGTTCGGCTCGTTCGGTAACTATGCTATTTCGACTTGGATCATCGATTACTATGTACGTGCCTTTGCCGGGCTAGATATTACGCAGTTGCTCATTGCGTTTGGTATTATCAATGGTTCTGCTTATGCTTTAGGCGTGTGGCTTGGCGGTTATATTGCCGATAGATGGGGTAAACAAAACAAGAAAGCGTATGCCTTGTTACCTGCTATTGCGCTCATTATTGGTGTACCTGCGTTATATTTCTCGCTTCAAGTTAACGACTTATGGTTGTCGGTAGGATTAATGACCTTCTTACTGTTTACCAGCGGTTCGTATCTAGGCCCAAGCTTTGCCATGGCGCAAACTCTTGCTCCTATTAACGTTCGTGCAATGTCTACTGCGTTGTTTTTCTTTGTATTGAATATTATTGCACTTGGCGGCGGCCCCACGATTACCGGCATTATTAGTCAAGCGTTAGTGCCATCATTGGGTGAGGTTGAAGCCCTTCGTCAGTCTTTACTGTATTTGATTGTGCCTTATGCGCTTTCTATTATCGTGTTCTTGTGGACCAGTACTAAGATTGTTAAAGACTGGGAGATGGCAGAGTCGAGAGGGCTGTAGTACTATCTTCTTCATAAATAACATGTTGTTTTAATTAAGGGCTGGTTTACCAGCCCTTACTTTTCCCGCATTGCTATCATTATGTATAGCTTTGACACCGCTTTTCGTGAAGGAGTATTTCATTGTCGAAAACCGATATTAGTTTTCACTTTGCCCATGCTAATGGATTTCCTGCTGGTAGTTACAACGCGCTTTTTTCTTCATTACCTGAGCACTTTCACCGTATTCATGTTGACCGGTTTGGCCACGATCCTCAGTTGCCAGTAAATGCTAATTGGCGCAATCAAGTGAATGAGCTTATAAAACACGTAAAAGCCGAAAACACTGACAGTAGAGGCGTCTATGCGGTAGGTCACTCCTTTGGTGCGGTAATTTCTTACATGGCAGCCTGCGAAGAACCCAGCTTGTTCCGTGGACTTATCATGCTTGATCCCCCGTTAGTGATGGGGCCCATGAGTTACTTTTTTCGGTTTGCGAAAAAAACACCATTAATCAATAAACTAACGCCAGCGAAGTTAGCTGAAACACGAAATACACAATGGCCATCTCATACTGATATGGAAGCGTATTTTCAAGGAAAGGCGCTGTTTCGTAATATGGATAAACGATGTATTCGTGATTATGTTAAGCATGTAACACACACCAAAGGCGAGCTGACATCGTTAACATTTAAAGCCGAGGTAGAAGCGTCATTATTTCGCAATGTGCCGCATAATTTAGGTAAGTATAAAGGCAAGTTGAAGTGCCCAGCATTGCTGGTAACGGCTAAAGATGGTGCGGTGTGTAGACCGGCTATGTATGAAAGGTTAATTCAGCATAACAACATTGATCATACTGAATTCAATGGTGGGCATATGTTCCCGCTAGAACATCCTGAAGCAGTGGCTGAATTGGTTTCAACCACCATTTCAAAATGGAATAGCTAGCTGTTAGGTAGGAGATAGGCCGCCAACAGGTTGGCCTAGCATTTCTCTTGTCACTAACACCACGCCTTTTTCAGAAACTCGGAATCCGCGTGCTCTATCATCATCATGGTTGTAACCAATAACGGTGCCTTCTGGGATCACACAGCCTCTATCAAGCAGTACTTTTCGTAACTTACAGTGACGCATTATTTCCACATCAGGCAAAATTACCGCATCTTCTATAAGCCCGTATGAGTGTACTCTTACGTTAGAGAAGCAAATTGTGCCGCGAAGGGTTGAACCAGAAATAATACAGCCGCCGGACACAACCGAATTTATCGCTTCACCGCGCCTGTCGTGGTCTTCCCATACAAATTTTGCAGGTGGTAATTGTTCTTGGTAGGTCCAGATGGGCCACTTTTGATCGTACAAATTAAGCTGTGGAACCGGCGCAACCA
>MDTG01321926.1_pt1 | contig 10372 bp, 13 predicted proteins | sample 811421 | NCBI WGS metagenome assembly MDTG01 (sample SAMN05326645, study PRJNA326480) | marine metagenome | isolation source: seawater | place: Pacific Ocean: South East | collected 2011
GGAGGATAAACATTTTGAAGGACGGTTCGATGGAACATACGACATGGGAGTTATTTACGATACTGGAGACTACTTAATATGTCCAACAACAAAGCAAATTCTACAATTAAGTAAAGTAGAAGCTGTTTTCCTAGAACGTATGAGTTCTTACCAGAAAAATTTTGATGTTACTTTTTGTTTCAACGACAATGTATCATCCATCTTCACGGTCAATCGTAAGAAGTATTACAACGTTTTGCGAACAATCTTGAAGAATAAGGAAGTCTACGAAGGTGGTCCAGATCCTCTTGTATGGCCGGCAATGCTAAAAACAAAAAAGCAGAACGATTTATCATGGAAACGACTTGCTGAATTGTACCTTGGCTCTGGAGACGTGGAGGATGAAGACGTATCAAGCGACTGGTCTGAAGGAAGCGAAGATTCAGAGGAAGAAGAGGACGATGATGAGGAGTTTGATAACTTAGTCGTTGAAGAAGAGGAAGAAGAGGTATCTGAAGGAAGCGAGGAGTCCGAAGAGGAAGAGGAAGAAGAGGAAGAAGAGGAAGAAGAGGATGGATTGGATTGGGATGTATCACCCAAAAAAAGAAAGTACGACTCTGATTCAACCGATGAGAATGAACCTAAAAAAGTTAAATTATAACTTAATATATATTGATCGAACTTTTTCTACAAACGCTTGTAATGTTGTTGTATTTGTATTCAGTAAATCCCTACAACATTTGTCCAAATGATCCTCATAGAATCTCTTGAATTTCTGAGGGTTGACCCTAGGTTTTGGATCGATAAAGGACCTTGCATATTCCGGGTCCATCCATATTCTCAAGAAGAGCAATCCATGCTTTGCTATTCTCATAAATCTTTTCTCATCATTGATAGCACGGAGTGTGTTTCTTTGAAATCTGCCAGACAATTTAGGATATTTTGCCATGGTCTGTTCTCTCCACTCCTTCAACTCCTTATCAATCTTAGTTGTGTCCGGATTCATCATCATCATGTAAATGTCGTCATGGTCCCACTTCAACTTTTCAACTCGTGCAATTTGCTCGTAGATACTTAACTTTTTACGTTTCCGTTTTTTACCACTTGAACTGCTTGAAGCCATTTTATTTAATTTTTCTTCCAGTATATATATGCAACTTTGTTCCTAAAAAAATGAGTGGATGGATGTCTTCAGGTGATAAAACAAACGTACTGTTGGAGAGACTCACTGAGTGTGTTGCAGAAAGGACTGTTGTGTGTGAACAACGCCTGGATAGTATAGAAGAAATAGTAAAATGTTTGTTACAACAAAATGTAGAGCAAACGAAGACTAATGATGAACTAGCAGGAACAATAAAAACCTTAAATAACCAAATGGTAACATTGTCACAGCAGCTACTACAAATTACAAATATACTAGTAGCTTTGGCTAAAAAGAGTCCGTAACTATATTACTTCAGACTTCTTCGTCTTCGTCTGACCGACAACAACCAGCCAACCAACAACACCAACAAGAAATCGCAGCAGCAACCAAGCAACTTATAGTAATTACAAAAGCGAGCGCTCCCCCTGCTATTCCATCGTCACCAGCTAAACGACATGTTCCTCGTGCATATCTTCTGTCCGCATTACACATACCATCGTCTATCGCCGTGTCGGTGCACCCACTTTTGCATTTATCAGAACAGGATGCCGGAATTAGAGCCGTACCAGGATCACACTCAGGACATTCTTCTTCCCATTTCTCTCCCCAATCTCCAACACATGTTAGGTTCTTTCCGTCCTTCCATCCACATCCGCCAGACGTGTAGGTCCATGGTTTAGATTCATCATCATCATTTTCCTTTATAAAAACCAAAAGAGAACGTGCATCTTTTCCAATTACGGCACACGGTAATCCCTTACGCTGTCCATCGTTCTTGTCTGAATCATCAGAACTGGCATAAGATTTGTCTGTAATAGTAGTAACACTAGAGCGAATTTTGTTGATACATTTCAACCCGTCGGGACACCCATCAGGTTGAAAATTGCCATCAATCTTCACGTATTCGACACCATTAGAAACACGACATTCTTGAGCAGTAACAGAGAGTAATAAGGTAAAAAGTAATACAATTCTCATTTTAGTTATTAATAGTTTTAAATATATACACCTTTTATTTTAATTGATAACAATGAAGATCCCGTTCCACACGTATATAAACCATTTAAAAACATCTTTTAGAATACAACATAATACTAAATACAATATATAAACACACAATGTAATAAACCGTGCCAAAAAACGGATTTGTTATCCATGGAATATTTAACAAAATTCGAACACTGGATCCTTCATTTCGTTCCAAAAGGTAAAAATATAGGTTAGATATGTTGATATGTATAACCATTCGAAATTACTCATGGTCCAGTTATCTGTACTTAAAGCATGTTGAGTTCCTACTATAACTAGTGTACCACAAACACATAGACATATACGTAATACATGCCATCCATTGAATGGGTCACCATCGTCAATAACAAATGGCAATACTAATGAACCTACACAGTGTGCATAGGATAGGGAAAAGAACATCAATGCAAAAAACATATGAGCATCGTGATTCTCGAACACCGTCAAGAATGCCAATAATGATAAGGATATGATGGAACATATTCCGATTATTAAATGTAACCCTAAGTAATATTTCATGAACGTTTGAAATTTACATATTTTTTCTCTATTCCATATATAAAAAGCAAACAATATCCAACCTATAACAAGTGTATTGATTACAGCTGTGGTAGTAAAAATGGCTCTAGGCAACCCTGTAGCTACACAATTTGATATACTTTTACTACTAGATTTGTCTGCAACCATGATAGGTATAATAGTGCCATAGAACATAGTAATATAAGAAAATACAACTAACCAATGCAATGAAGTCGCCATTTATAATATATTAAATAAGTTTTATACGGCCATTTCGGCCTTTAAGGTACCATGGTGTTTATAATCTACCAGCTGTTTTATAATTTTTTTTTCTACTATATAAGACATTTTTTTATTTAATAAAGAATGAATAAGTTTATTTTATTGAACGATTTGCACCTTTCTGAGCGCACAGAGGAGACTGTGTTCTCCATATTGAGTTATGCGGCTTCTGAAGCTTCTAAATCGAACTCATGTGTGGCAATTTTAGGAGATTTCTATGACACCGTGTACAAGGAAGGATTAATAGATGCAAGACTTCAACAGCGAACGTACAATTTTTTTTCTGAACACTTTACAAAAGAAAAATTATTTTTATTGCCCGGAAATCATGATATTTACAATGGTTACCAGGAGACAGCCCTTTCTGTTTTCAACACAGTTGCCACTGTATACGACACTCCAACGTTAGATACGTACAACATTTTATGGTTACCGTATCGCGACGGTGGGTACAGTGGCTCTCAAATAAGGAGATGGAAAAGAGAAGGCGCAACTACTTGCTTTACGCACAACGACTTCAAATACTTGAGTACAAGGAAGAACCATATGTCGCGACAAGGCATGGATCCGGCTATCTTCGACGGCATAAAGGTATTCAACGGTCATTATCATTACCCAAATGAAGAGCAAAATGTTATTTGCATGGGATCACAATATGCCATTCACAAAACGGAAACATTTGACCAAAAAAGGCTGTATACAGTAGAAGTACGAAATGCCACTTTTTGGCAGAGTTCGTACCATAACATTCGCTTTGGTAGACGTGAATTCGTCTATCCACTAGATTTCGCGCAAGATCTACACGAGATGACATGGTGTCCGTATTTAAGAGACAAGGTTGTAGGGGAAATTCCTCCTCCAACGTATCCAACAATTCAAGACACGTTGGTTATTGAGTATTCAAACAATTATTGGCGAGATGTAGAGGATTACTTTGATTCGTGCGTAAAATGTCCAATTATTTGGAGACCTGAAGTGAAGGAAGTCAGCACAACGGTGACAAATACAATTACTATGGCTTCTACTGTGGAAGACAATGTAATGGAAGCGGTAAAAATACTGTACCATGCATCTCCAGAGTCGTTGGACTTATCGTTGGCAGAAATTGGCGATAAAATTTACAAAGAATTCCAGGCATTTAAATCAGGAAGCAGTACAACGTTTTTTTCACCGGAGCACAAAAAAATTATATTTTTGGATATAAGAATGGAAAATTTTTGTGGTGTCACCAACAGCACAATTACGTACGATGCAAAACTTACAAAAATTAAAGGTGAAAATGGCGTTGGAAAAACTGTCCAATATCCAACTGCTTTCTTGTACTGTATGACGGGTGTCATGGATGGTAGATTTTCAGAAGAGAGAATACTTTTGACGGATATGAGGTCGAATACATCATCAATTTGTTCCGTTAAACTTAATGGAAAAGTAAACGATGTTCCATTCGCAATTACAAGAACTTATGATGGTAAAAAGACGAAGGTAGAATTTATTTTAAACGGTGTAGAAATAAAAGCATCTACTTTAAAAAAGAAGCAAAAACAAATATGTATTGACTTATTTAACGCTCATGTAGCAGACAATGTTTGCCCACACCGTTTTTTACACAAATTACTGCTTCAACGTGTTGTATGGAAACAGGGTGGACGAGATTCAGACTTTTTAAAAATGAATAGTGATGCATTCCAAACGATTTGCTTGGAAACTATGAATAAAGGTGACTATGGTGCTTTTATAAAATATTTAAAAACAAAAATTTCAGCAGGTAAAAAGAAATTGGAGAAACACAAAAATACGGTGCTCAAACTTGGGGCGGTACTGGATGAGAGAAAACAAATGTCTACTTCAGAAAACCTCATGTTAAACGCCTGGTGTGATCACAGAAGAGAGACACTGAACAGATGCAAGGAAAAATTAAGATATTTGGAAGCCCTACCGGTCGGAAAGGATAATATTGACGCATACATTAATCACCATATTTCTGTTAAGACTTTACAAAATAGAGTGAAGGATTTGGTGGATAGTAAAGAAGGAACGAGATGGAATCCTGAATTTACGTTGAACAAGTTGGAGGAAGCTTACGAAGACATGAAACAATCAAACGATCAATTAAAAACACTTCAAGAAGAAATTAATCATTACGTACGGTGTTTGGAATCATTTAAATATATTTTGAATGTATTTTACACAGGTTTATGTAATGTATTAAAAGAGTACAGATGTAATATTGATTTTATGAGTTCAAAAAAGACGTTGTTGAATGGTCAACCAATGAAGTATTTAAGCGGTGGCGAGTACGAACACGAAAGTCTGAAACTATTTATCACGTTTCAACGTTTTGTTAACATCTACGCGTATTGGAAATGTAACTTAATGATTTTTGACGAACCTGGAACTGCCATGAGCAATGATTCACTTCAAAAATTCATCGATGATTGCCTAAAAAAGGACCAGGCGCATCTTGTGATTACGCATAAAGCTGTGAAATGTCCACTAGAAGTATATTTTAACTAAGCATATTTTTTACTCATATCTATGACAATCTGTTGAACCTCACCTTCATTTTTCTCGTAAGACTCGCTATGAAGTTTCTCCATCAACCAACCATACAATTTTAGTTTTTCATCACTGTTTCTTAAATCTAAAACAAAGTTTGTTCTTTTTTCATTCCATTCTCGTTGGATAGCGGTTGATATATCGTTCCACCTTACTTCCAGATCATCTCCAGTTTTCTTTTCTTCATTGTAAAGCTTTTTCAACGTGGTGTGATTTGCTTCACCAAATTCTTTTAACGTCAGATTCATTATACTAGAACATAAAGATGGTGTGTTCAAACAGTTTTCTTTCAATTTGGTGTTGAAGAAAACCTCAAATGCATGCTCCCTGTACGTCTTACAGTTTTGTGCTTCCCACAATTCATTACGAAAACTGTACAACATGGATGGAATACCGCTATCTTGTACATTTGGTCTCCCTTCACAAAATACCTCAGAATGATCACAATTTACATGCCAGAAATTGATATCTTCATTGCCTTCAAACTTCTTCGCTACAGTAAGGTAATTAGCAAGGACTTCCTCACTGTTGTAATCATAAAACAACACAACACCATCTTGTCCATAAGTCTGTTCATCAAATGAACCTTCTTCCAACGGAATAGATTCTGCTTGTAAGTATGCAATTTGTAATGAACATAGTATTGATAGAAAGAGTAAAAACTTCATTTACAAAAAAATACGTAACTTATATACTAAGTGAAAAAGGAAGGTATAAATTATGTTTATCATGATACCAAATGAAATCATTTTTAGCATTGTCAGGTGGAGGCGATAGAGGATGTGTGCTGGTTGGCATTCTAGATGAACTACATGAGATGAAGGGTGAACTTGAGATCCAATGGGATGAATGTGCTGGTATTTCAGCGGGAGCTTTAACCGCTGCCATGGTATCACAAACAACCAATGAAACATTCCGTGATATGATTTCATTATTAAAAAAAATATTTTTAGAGGGTGGATTTCATGTTGTTGATACATGGGTGTATGGCGGTGCGGTAATCAATATGGTAGACGCATTATTATGGCACGAGTCTGTTTTTCAAAACACACCGATGAAAAACTTAATACACCAACATTTTAAACAAGAGAATGTCAAAAGACCTTTATCCGTTGGTGCATACAACAAAACATTATGCCGGTACGAAAGTTTCAACTCGTCTAACGATAAAATGTGTGATGCCATTCTAGCCTCGGCTGCCGTACCTGTCATTCTACCAAGTGTTAAAATAGATTCATACGCTTATGAAGATGGAGGTATGAGACATATGTTTCCTATCGAGGAAATAGAAGCATGGGTGAAAAAGACAGAAGGACCTAAACACGTTGATGTTATAATGTGTTTTCCAGTCAATAATTATGAATTGTTTATGAAGATGTGTGTTCCAAAGACGGGCTACGCCATAATCAACACGGCTGTACGGACTATGAGTGATGTCATGTTGCAAATGATGGAAAATGATTTGAGACGTCTTTCTCACTTAGTTCATAAAACATACGATGAAGTGACACAAAATAATTGTGGTGAATTTACCTACAAGGATTTGACAATTAGAATACTTAGTCCAGCGGATGGTGAATTCACTTCTTTTATCCATATGAATCCAAAATCGAGTATGAAACTTTTTGAATCAGGCGCACGTGCGGTTAGAGACTATTTAACATGTAAATTAAAATTATAATATGAACACTATTTTACAAACTAAACCTAAAAGTACATTTAAAATACAAGATGAAAATTTGACCTACGAAATGATACAAGAAGCTATAGAGACAAAAAATACAAATAGATTTCTACAAGGTATTGTTTCAACGTGTAAGGCAAATCCGAAGACAGTAGTCATCATGGTGTATCGAGCATTTTCTGATTCCGTACTTATGATTTTTGGAAGCAAGCCCACTACTGTTGTGGTAGAAGGCGATGCACTGAAAAAAAATTTAAGCGGAACAAGTGAAAAAGGATACTTATATATATTTACTCATACAATATAATGGCAGCCTTTCTATTTTACGGGGGATCAAGTGTGGCAGCTTATTTTGTAGGTAGAAACATATTAGGTAGAGCCACAAATAATGCGTTGGATTATATTTTAAATAGCAACGCAAGCGACAATATAAAAGATATACATATGGTAAAATCTATCAGTGGAATGTTAAAAACGTACAGAGGGATGAAATCTGATCACCCTGCTTACGAGGCCATGATGGCTGTTAGAGAAGGGTTGAACAAACTAAATGCAGCAATAGAAAATGCGGAGGTTAAAAGGGAGGCTCATAGACAAGGGTATGTATCTAGATTTAGAACGTATGACGCTAGTAATGATAATAAAAAAATTGACATTTTATGCGAGGATCTTATGAAACGGTTAGAATTATTTACCAATTTAGTGAGCCTTAAGGAATCGTATTGATGTTCCTATTGATAAACATCCAAATAACAAACGCAATGAGAACAATTAGTGTACACACAGCAGCACAGCACGTACCTAGCTGTGTTATCCAACTGAATACGGTCATGTTACCAGCATCAGAACCAACAACATCTACATACTCATCATTTTGGTGTACAGTATCGTACGTGATAGGCGATTGTTGTACTATTGTAGGCGGTTGTTGTATTATTGGCATAGGCTGTTGTATTATTGGTATTGTTTTTTGACCATAATAGTTGCCCATAGTGGGTGGTCCATTAATGTTGTATGATGGTTGAATAGGTCGAGATGGTACCACATCGTACGTCGGTTTGTTATATCTAGGCTTACGGTACCTATTTGGTTTGGAAGGCCTATTCCCCATTTTGTAAATATGTAAATATCTATATACTAATCTTTTCTTAAATTACTATGGACCATCACTTTTGCCTTTTTTTTACAAAAATTAGGGAATTTACTCACGCACAAGAAATTAGAAGCGACGTACCATTAAAATACTTCGGACTTCAATATTTTTTCAGACTTTTTTTATCTCCTTTGCTCTACAATTACTATACTATATTATTATTATTATATTATTACACACACATACCCACAAGTATGTAAACCGACCAACATAAGAAGTAATATTAAAAACAAAACAAATAAATAAAAACAAAACAAAACGTACAAACAAAGTTGCAATAAGTTCAACACAACGATTAGTAAACAATTACAAAACATTTTATCTTTTTTCAAAACAAACATGTACACTAAACCAACTCGAACACTTTCCAATCATCTATACGAAAAATTGACAAAAGACTGGAAGTTCTTACCTAAGGGCGTATGGGTTGACAAAAACAAGAAAGTACGAGAATCTGATTTGGCATCAGTTGATTCGTGGTGTCGTGGGAAGTACGCTTTAAAAGGTGTTTCGAACGTTCCGTTGGACTTACCTCCAAGCTACAGGGAACAAGTCGATAGACATATTGATCAATTGATGGATAAAGGTTTGGGCGATGTTGTCGAGAAAGCTATCAATGGTGACAATAGCGACTTCGAAAAGTTTCTTGAGACGGCGATTCCGATTCAGTTGAAAAAGCCTGTGCCAAAGACCGAAGAATATTTGGTAAAGTCTAATGCTGCTAATGTACAAAAATTACAAAAAGCAAAAGAAAATTACAAAAACCGCCGTCCGATCCTACCGTTGAAAAAGAAAAAAGATGCCTGTAGATGCAACAAATGCATGGCAAAGAGTTTGGGTAAGGCTATAAAAGAACTCCAAACGCCAAAAACCGTCAACAACGTTGATCCTGTCAAAGAAGCTCGACGCCAAGCACGTAAGGCCCGTATGCAAGTTGCAAAGTTAAAGGAAGCAGCAAGAGAAGCACGACGCCAAACGGTTGAAGTTAAAAGGCGTGTTGATCCATATGCTGCTGTAAAAGCACGCAAAATCCAGGAAGAACAAGAGGAGAGAAAGTTCAAGGTTCAAAATGAACACAATGGATTACAAACCAGTGTGCGCGTCATGAGTGGCTACAGCAAACCCAATACTAAACGCCGAAGACGCTAATTGTTCAACGCGTTGGCAGCCAGAACACAACCAGCAAAGAGTAGCATAAATCCTACTAGAATAATACTTAATACCATTTATTTTACTTTTTAAATCTCTCTATATAGTAGTAAATTTGAATGATTGCATCTGCACAGTCGTCCTTCTTTTTATGTTTCTTCAACTTCTCCAATTGGCTACCGCTTAAGAATCTTTCTACCAATTTAATAGCAGCTTTTTTATTCTTACTGTGTTTGCCTTTACCACTCTTGAAGTGGTTGTGCACTGCCAGTGGAGATATTTTCACCGCTTTCTTGTAGAAGAAGCAACGAAAACTTGTCATAATTACCTTCATTCTAGCCTGAATTTGGTTTTCTAACAACAGTCGATCCATATCCTTGAATATATTTGGATGAGCTTGAATAAAATTGTATGTCATCAGGGTATAATCTGTTCTCTCTTTTTTCTTTGATACGTAATCAAAAAGACAGTAGCAGTTGAAGTGAGTGAGGTTTCCATTTTTATAAATAGCCAGGCCAAGGTTGCGAGTTCCAATATCTATCGATACGATTTTCATATATCATGCTATAAATACCATATTTATATTCAATAAACCACCATGCTTAAAGTTTCCAAACCACAGAAAGAACCAGAACGTGAAATATTTGACTTAGACAGATCCGATCGTAAACAAGAATGTAAGCCTCCACGTAAAATTAGAGTAAGATTTTTCGACATGATATCAGAATGTTTAAGAGGTAAAGGCTACGTTGAAATGGAAATATCAGACGAAGAAGATGCTTTTGAAGATAACGAGAAAGATTTCGGTAAAATTAACATAAAAAATGAAGATATATAATTAACATTTCCATCTACTCTTACACTGTACACACTTGTA
>MDTG01331740.1_pt1 | contig 10372 bp, 7 predicted proteins | sample 811421 | NCBI WGS metagenome assembly MDTG01 (sample SAMN05326645, study PRJNA326480) | marine metagenome | isolation source: seawater | place: Pacific Ocean: South East | collected 2011
AGAAGAAGAAGAAGGACAAGACGACCTTCTGTGATTTTTTTTTCTGTTCGAAGGACTCGAGCACAAAAAAAGTTTTTAAAAAAAAACGAAAAAAAGGGAAGAAGACTTTGACATTTGAAGAGAATTGGGAGAAAAAGAAAACTCGTCAGTCTGCTGTGTGTCGAACAAAGAGAAGACGGTCTTCCGCCCAACACGCGCGCACATTTAGTAGAAGTGAACCGAGCGTAACTATGTTTACTTTATCCACTTCCGCGACGGTTTCATCGGTGCGTGCGTCGCGTCTTTTATGCGTTTCGGCCTTTTCGAACCGAATGGCTGCCATGTCCCCTCTCGCTTATGTCTTTCTTTTGGCGCGAAAACCTGAAGGAGGGGAGATTTCTTTTGTGTCGATCGCGCGCGAAGGAAAAGGTACCAGATGCGATGGGTTTCTCGGGAAGAAAGAGCTCGAATTGTGCGGAGAAAAAACCCTTTCGTGCTCGCTCCAAGTCTTTTGTCCCGTGCGCTCTCCATGAGGGCGCGATAGAACGACGCTGCGATTGAAAGCGGTCGAGCGGTGACGGCTTACATTTTATCCGTGTTTTTGGTGCGGGACGTCTCCAAATTTTCTTTAATCGTCTTCTCTTCCAATACTAACCGGTTCGCTTCTTACTTTCTTTCTGCATTGAAACAGGCGCGATTAAGCACCACGACTTCGTTTAGACGACAGTCTCAACAACCGAAACGCGCCATTGCCTTTACGGTTCGTGCTGCCGACGACGACGACGACAATAAAAACGATGAAGCTGCGGACGAGTTTACGGGTTTGAAATACACAAAAGCATCTGAGTTTGCCAACATGTCCAACGAACAAATCTTGAAGGAAGTTGAGGCGACGAAGAAAATGTTGTTCAAGTTGAGAGTGAAGCAATCGACGAGGAAGGCGTTCAAAGGACATCACTTTGACATTTTGAGAAAGAAAGTTGCTCAGTTGTACACAGTTCGTAGACAAAGAGAAGTCGCCGAGGGGGTATCCAAGCGAGACTCTAGAGAAATTATGAGACAAGAGAGAAAAACGAACATGTACATTTAAGAGAAGAAGAAAGAATTCTTGCCATACCTATTAGTTAGCGTTTTGATATGAATTAATTATTACACAGTAGTCTATCTTTATTATTATAAATCTAAGCCGAACGCTTTGACGGCAAACTCAGTCAGGTCTCTCGTGATTAAAACTCCGCCGCTAATCAACAAGAAGAGCACGCCGGCACCGGTGATGGATTGCTCCGTCTCCTTTTGCATTTTCTTCCCTCGAATGGCTTCGATGATTAATAACAACAAAAATCCACCATCTAAAGCAGGCAACGGCAGCAAGTTGACGATGGCTAAGTTGATGTTTATAACCGCACCAAACTGGAACAAGCCGGAGATGTCTTTCCTGAGAACCTCCGCGCCGACGGCGACGATGGCTAACGGACCGGAAACTTGATCTTTTGATTGGCTGAAATTTGTAACTAAGCCAGTCAACGATTTACCGACGAGCGTGAACAATCTGCCAAACTCTTTCGAGGCTAATTTGATGGAATCCACGGGACCTTTTGCCATTTTCGTATATAATACCGAGTTCGCCTCGAGTCTCGTACCCACTCTTCCTTCTAAAGTCTTCGGCATCTCGTCTGGAATTAAGATCAAATTGACCATTTCACCCTTTCGATTGACGACGACGTCGAGTTCTTTGTTCGCCGACGCTTTGATCTTGTTCACGACTTGACTGACTGTTTTCGCATCCGCCTCCAAATCTTCGCCATCGATGCGCAAAATGATGTCACCTCTTTTGAATCCAGCCGACTCTGCCGCCGAGGGCGAAACGAATCCTTTGACGACCACTCCTGGTGTGTATTTAGCGTACGTCAGACCAATAGTATTCGCCTGCGTGAGTAAAATAGCAAACGCAAATATGCAATTGGCGAAAATCCCAGCCGAAACAACAATCGCTCGGTCTTTCACCGGTCTGTTTCGTAACAAATCTGGATCGTCCGGCTGGTATGGACAGTCCTCGTCGTCGTCCGGAAACGCAACAAATCCACCCAACGGTATCGCTTTCAGCGAATATTCTACCTTATCCCCTTGAAACGAAAATACACTCGGTCCAAACCCGACTGCAAATTTGTTCACGTGTATGCCTTGCGTCCTCGCAGCGAGAAAGTGACCACTCTCGTGTACAAAAATGATAGTCGCAAGAACCGATAACGCCTGAATGACGGACCCAGGCCCTTCCAAATCAAAGTTTGGTGCAAGCGTTACTCCGAGTGGGAGCATAAACGAGCTCAGTATGAGCGTTTTGTTCATTTCAATGCGATCCATGAATGTCGTCATCATCTTCTTCGATATTCCTTTTTCGAAGTTCATCGTATCTTCCTTTTCTTCTCCTGAGGAGGAGAGGGAGGAAAACGACGAAGAGCATAACGAAGAGCTCGCTCGTCGTTCACCGTCGTCGTCGTCGTCGTCGTTATTACGCATGACTGCATTCGTAGCGCATTCCATCTCGTCGTCCGCGCACGAGAAGCACACCATTCGTTTCTCCTTATTCTCGCGAAGAATTGTCGTCGTCATCATCTTGGAACGCACGCGCACGATTCTCTCGCCAACGCTCTTTTTCATCGCGCTTCTTCTCCCTCCTTTGACGGAGAACGAACGCGACGGCGTCGTCGCGGTCATCGAAGGCGTCGACGAAGAAGACATCGACGATACCGTCGTCATCATCGTATCTTTCTCTCGTCGGTCTCTCTCGAGAAGAACGACGCTTCTGAGAGAGAGATTACTAGAGAGTCGTTTTTTAATCGAGCGGAGAGAAAGGGAAGCACCGTCGTCCTCCTTCAAAGTCCTTTTTTTTCATTGGACCTTTTTCGTCGTTCAAACGAAACCATCGCGAGTGCATCTCTCTTCTCTAAAAAAAAATTTTAGAAGGCAAATTTTCGCTCGCGAGACGACGACGACGACGACAGTTACGTGCTCGTCGTCGTCGCGAGCAAGTTTCAAAAAAAGGCGCGCTGCTCTTTGCGCCCCGTGTACCCACCACCACCACGCGCGCGCGCGCCGAAGAGGTGCGGGGCGAAAAGAGAGAGTCGGCGACGGACGGGCCCCGCGTCTCTGTTTTCTCGCGCTTCTTTGGTGTCCTCGAGAGGTATAGCGTTCTGTAACGCGCGGAAAAGCGAAGAGACGGCAATTTATCCGGAGACGTGTCCACTGAGGAGGATACGAACCGTTTTAAACGGAAAAAGATTTCGACGCGAAAACGAGAGAAAGAGAGAGCTGGGAGGGAATTTGGAAAAGAAAAGAGCGCGCTGAATAAGAGCGCAGAGCACGCATTTCTGCGCGGGCTGGTCCGTACCTTTGCGTGACTTGGAGTTGGTTCTTCTTTGCATCCGAACGCGCCGGTTTTGGAATAAATTCGAAGAAGATGTCTGTTCCCAGTCTCCCGAGGCAACCAACTTCGTCATTAAATACACCCAATACTAATAATACTAAAATAATCAGAAATGCGAAAACTGGGAACGAATACGCGATTTTCTCTTCGGAGAACAACCAACCAATCGGTCGCGGATCGTTCGCAACTGTTTGGAAAGGTCGAGACGAGAAAACGAGAGCAACCGTGGCAGTCAAAGAAATGTCCACGAAAGGTTTGCAACCGAAACTGAGAGAGGCGTTGGAGTTGGAGATTACCGTGTTGAGGAATGCGAATCATAGGAACATAATGACGTTGGTAGACGTGGTGGACGATTTACGAACGGAACAGGTGTATTTAATATTGGAGTATTGCGCTGGCGGAGATTTGTCTGAGTTTATTCGGAAACGAGGACGCGTGAGTGAAGCTGTGGCAAAACATTTCATGACGCAGTTGGCGAGCGGTTTATCGGCTATGCGTTTACAATCATTAGTTCACAGAGACTTGAAGCCGCAGAATTTATTGTTAAGCGAGAGATCGTCGAGGGCGACGTTGAAAATTGCCGATTTTGGGTTTGCGAGGTACATTCAACCGCACGGAGGGATGGCAGATACTGTGTGCGGGAGCCCATTGTACATGGCGCCAGAAATTTTGAAGTATAGAAAGTACGACGCGAAGGCGGATTTGTGGAGCGTTGGAGCGATTTTGTTCGAGATGGTCGTTGGGAAGGTACCTTTTACGGGACAAAACCAAGTGCAGTTGTTGCACAACATCGAACGGTCGGATGCGAGAATACCCACGAGGATTGCCGAGACGCTTTCGCCGGAGTGCGTCGCTTTGATGAGGTCGCTTTTACGGAGAGATCCAAGAGAACGTCTCGGTTTTGACGCATTTTTTAATCATCCATTTTTTATAAGCAGCGGTAGTAGTGGTGCAAATGCTTCTACAAAGAATGATTCAGCGGCGGCGACTGCAACAGCGGCAGAGCTCTCGGTGGCAATGAGCGTAGATATTAACATTAATAGCAATAATACCAGCAATAATACTAATAATAGGAAAATGTCGTCGGGAGGAAGCAGCAATGAAGACGGGGACATGCAATTTCAGATGGATTCGATGAACGAGGCGCAACTGAACGTCAACAACAACAACAACAACAACACTTCTCTGAAGCAAACGATTGTAGAGGAGGAAATTGCACCAACGAGAAGCTTTCCCATCGAACTGAACAATAATAATTTTCTTCAGCGAGAAAGTTCCATGTTGTCGTCTTCGTACAAGTGCTTTGGGACGTCTCCTTCGGAGGTTGTGAGAAATGAAATCGCGCTCGCAGCGCGAGATTTGCGTGGAGGTCGTAAGAACGTAGGAACAGTAGCAACGACAACAATGAAACGGTGTTCTTCTTCGCCTCAGCAGCAACAAAATGTGATCGCTAAGTTCAGTCCTGGTTCGCCACCGTCGATGGCCTTCACCTCGGATTCTCTAGAAATCGATGACGATGATTATGTCATGGTGACATCTCCGGGAACTGGATTCGTTCCAAGAAATCCCGCACACACCGCTTGTTACCAAACGCCACCAAGACTCGGGGCATCGCCGTTATCAAGAGGTACGAGTCCAAAAGAACCCTCTCCAACTGGGATGAATGTTCATGAACAGCAAAAGAAGAAAGATGCCGAGGTCGTCGTTGCATCGGCGAATAGTGAATCGTCGTCGCTCAAAACATCGATGTTGGCCTCATCTCCGTTGGCATCTTCACCGATTCTATCACCTTCGCAGTTATTAAGCAAATCAACCACGAATCAGCAAATGATGAGGAAAATATCGAATGGGGCAGGAACTTTGTCGTCTACTTCGCAACCATTTTCGTCCCGTGGTACGGAACCATTCGCGAAAATCATGAGCAACATGGATAAAGCAAAGCTTTTGGAACGCGCGGCTGCGTGTTTAAGAGACGCGAGTGCGGAGCACTGGAACGCTGGAAGCAGATTACACGCTTTGAGTGTTGGTTTAGTCTCCCTAAACGCGTTGGATGCGGCACATGATCTCATGAATTTGGCATGTGAAGAGATTAAGATTCCTTCTACCAACAACGAATCCGCGGCATCTTCAGATGTAAGCGTAGGAGGCGCTCCGATATCCATGAGTCCTTCGAGTTTAGACGAATATGTTTCGCAAATTTCGTTGGCAAACTCAGCTGAGAGTGCGGATAGTAGTGTCATGATGACGAATGCTCCTACGAGAAATACGAACAAGGCAAAATATGCCGAAGCAGCCGCGATTAAGAAGCGCATCAAAGCTACTTTCATGAAAACGCATGCTCGATGCGAAAAAGCCACAAAAGGTATCGCCAACTATGGCGTAGACGCGAAATCGTCCTTACCTGATGGTTTAGAGCTCGCACACGATCGTGCTTTACAACTCACCCGCGCGGGAGCCGTAGAAGAACTCGTTGGAAACTTCAACTTGGCCACGGCTTCGTACGGCGAAGCGCAGACACTTTTGTTGTTTCTTCTGATGGACGAAAGCGGGTTGCGTAAAAGAAGTAACAATAGAAACAGCGCCGGGGAGGACTTGAAGCGCATCGCCGCCTTTGCCGAAGCCGTTAGCCGCCGCCAAATCGCCGCCAGACGTTAAACAGAGAGAAAGAGAAGAGATGTATTTATTTTTGCAAATATGAAAACAGGAAAAGAGAGAGATTTGAAATGAGGTGAGACGTGGAGCCCGAGAGCGCTCGTGAAAACGAGCGGTAGTGAACTGAGAAGGAGAAGAGAATGCGTTATACTATAGTAGAGAGGAAACGGGCAAGAGAGAGAAAGAAAGAAAGTGAAAACCCAAACTCTTTCTCCCTCGTGCTCACATGTAATATTAGAGATATTTTCAGCATTTTTTTTGTGTTCTCCTTGTCTCTCTTTTTAGCAAAAACTCTCTCCGCTCTCTCCCTTCTTCAAAAAAAAACTATGGATCCATAAGGAACTCTTGAGCCGCCACCAAATTCAGAAATAAAACACGATGAAGTTCGATGTCAACATCCTCCGGTACATCGAAAAAGACACGTTTCGAACTCTAGTCGCGGTGGAGATGGGCATGAAAAACCACGAAATCGTTCCGGTACAACTGATAAACGCCATCGCCGGTCTCAAAAAGGGCGGTGGGTACAAGCACATTCGCGAGTTGTTGAAACACAAGTTAGTCCACCATGACAACTCAAAATACGATGGGTATAGACTGACACCTTTAGGATACGATTTCTTGGCCATAAAAGCGTTCACGATGAGAAATCGAATCAGTGGTGTGGGGAGAAGAATTGGTGTAGGGAAAGAATCAGACGTGTATGAGGTCGTGAACGATGAAGGGAGGCTCATGGCGATGAAATTACACCGGCTTGGTAGAACCAGTTTCAAGGCGGTGAAGAACAAACGGGATTATTTACATCGACGCACGAGCTTCAATTGGTTATATTTAAGTAGGTTGTCTGCATTGAAAGAGCACGCGTTCATGCAAGCGTTGCACGAAAGAGGATTTAACGTTCCAGAGGCAATTGATTTGAATCGACACTGTGTGTTGATGGAGATGGTGGATGGGTACCCGCTGACGCAAGTGAAGAAGATGATGTCTCCGGGGAAGGTGTATAACAGTTGCATGCAAGAGTTGAAGAAGTTGGCGTTATGTGGGTTGATTCATTGCGATTATAACGAGTTTAATATAATGATGCATTTGGAAACGTTGAAAGTGACCGTGATTGATTTTCCACAGATGGTATCGATTCATCACCGAAACGCCAGGATGCTTTTCGAGAGAGACGTGGAGTGTTTGCATAAGTTTTTCTTGAGACGATACGGATACGACGCCGAATTGGACGTTATGGGTGAACCTGATCCTGATTTTGATGAGATTCTGAAGGAGGTCGCAGAAAAAGAGAAGAACGGAGAGAAGTTGGTCGATTCGCTTCTCAAAGCAAGCGGGTTCACCTCAGAACAATAAAAGATGATAGACGAGGTGATGGCAGAAAGAGAGGAAAGAGCGAAGGAGAGGGCGCTCAATAGAAATAGCGACGGAGAATATAGCAGCGAAGAAGGTTTTGATGAGGAATTAGAGCACGAAGAAGAAAGGAGTAGCGAAGAAAATGAAGTGTCCGAACCCGATGAGCTCAAAGAAGACGAGGAAGAAAAAGAAGACGAATTTCACGACAAAGAATTAAGCCTGAATCCTGAGGAAGTTTCCGAGTTAGCCTCGCAAGTTGAAGCCATGTTGAACGATCCCAACGCACCTGTGCCGAAATACGAGGACGAAGTTGGACCTTTAATTCGTGAAGCTAGAAATAAGAGAGATAAACTCGCGAAAGATGGAAGGCCGGTACAGCCAGCGCCTTCAGCGATGACGGCGTCCTCGATTCGAAGCCGAGCAGATTTAGGGAATAACCCGGAACTTATTCGAGCAAAGTTAAAAGCGGAAAAAGCGAAGAAGGCGCTCAAAGGTGCAGGTCACGTGCAAACGCGAAACTTTATGAAAGATAAGAGTGGAAGAAGAGGCGTGCGCGGGCACAAACAAAAAGTCGAAGTCGATCCGTTTTGGGGGTAATACTATATGTTAAAATCATTGCGCTGCTGCTTCTTCCGTCGCTCTAAACCGTAAATACTCTTTCATGAACGGGTCAAAATTCCCGTTCAACACACTTTCTGTGTCGGCAGTCTCCCATCCAGATCGCACATCCTTCACAACTTTGTATGGGTGCAACACGTAGTTCCGAATTTGCTCGCCAAACTCCGCTTTGACCACATCCCCCCGTATCTCCTTCACGTCTTGCAAACGTTGTTGCTCTAAAACAGCCGCCAATTTTGCTTTCAAACGAACCATCGCTTTCGCTTTATTCATCATTTGAGACCGGTCCTCGTCGCACCGCACAGTAATATCTGTCGGAATGTGTCTTATTCTCACCGCCGTTTCTACTTTATTCACGTTTTGTCCTCCTGCCCCGCCCGATCTCATCGTTGTAATCTCTAAATCTTTCTCCGGAATGTTCATCTCCCCAGCCTCTTCGCTTTCATCTTCAAACAAAGGGCACACGTCCACGGCTGCAAATGACGTCTGGCGACTCGAATCGCCCTTCTTAAATGGCGACAATCGGACGAGCCTATGAGTACCTTTCTCCGAACGTAAAAATCCAAAAGCGTACGTTCCTTCAATTTCAATCGTGACGGATTTAATTCCCGCCTCTTCACCTTTATTTCTACTCGTAATAGTCGCTTTAAACCCTCTTTTTTGCGCCCAATTTAAATAGGCTCTTTCCAACATTTCCGCCCAATCCTGCGCATCTGTCCCTCCTGCTCCGGCATATATAAACAACTCGCTCCCTAATTTGTCGTACTTCCCACCCAGCATTTTCTCCGTCTCAAACTCCGAGAGCATCTCGTTCAACTTAATCGACGATTGAATCGCTTCCGTCCGTAAGAGTTCGTAATCTTCATCTCCACTTTTATTCTCGTCGCCGCCGTCAGAGTCTGGTTCCTCCTCCAACATCTCCAACGATAACTCGACGTCGTCCCTCGTCGCTTCCACCAGCTCTGCTCTTCTTAACTGAGACTGCACAAAGCTCAACTCTTTCGTCACCTTCTTCGCTTCCGTTTGATTCGACCAAAAGTCTGGATCGTTTTGTTTCATCTCTAAACTTTCTTTCGATTTTTCCAGCTTCGTCTTGTTCAGAATTTCTAGTGCAGCATCAGCTCGTTTTCTTAAACTCTTGAATCGTTTCCGGATGATGTTTGGAGAATCCTCGTACGTGGGCGTCTCGTCGCCGATGCTCGACGTCTCCGTCGTCGCGGACGACGCGGACGCGAAACACTTTCTCTCGCTCTTCCCGTGAACAAAAAACGATGACGTCGTGGAAGAAAACAGAGAACGCGTGCCGCTGCTGCTGCTGCTGCTGCTGCGCCGTCCCCTTTGTCGTCGCACCATCAAAAAGGTCGACGACGACGACGCCGAAGACGAACGGCACGCTCGGCAAGAGTGGCACAACGCCGTCGCGGTCATTCTTTTCATGGTCGTCCGCGGAACCACCCGGTCGCGACGACGACGACGACGACGACGTCCGTCTTTCGTCTTTCTCTTCTTTTTTATGAAGCAAATTTCATTTCCTCAAAGAAGAGAGCGACTCCGACTCCACACAATTCGTCAAAAACAGGCGTTCTCCGACGCAAACGCGCTCAACTCTCAGGAGAGAGAGAGAAAGAGAGAAAGAGAGAGAGTCATGTTCAAGAAAGGATCGAGCCTGGGGGAGCTCTTCGGCATCAAGCAAGGACAAGGACGAGGACGAGGACAACAACAACAACAACAACAAAATGACGTTGATAATTCGAATTCGACCGCATCCAGAAGTGCCCATCATCAAACGCACCAACACCACCAAGGAACACCTTCGTCTCCTTCAACGATGACCATGGTTCCGTCATCGATCCAAGATCTGGCGAAAGTCTACGACCGCGCGAAAGATTTATTAGACAAAACCAGACAACGAAACCAAATCGGGTTCGAAGAGAATAATCCAGATATCGAAAAGAGACAGTTCGCTAGGATAAACGAAATTCGAAGGCTAACAAACGCTATGAAAATGAGTATTAATAGTGCTACTAAAATGTTTGAAGACGTGAATGAAAAAATGGCGTGGGAACAACAGGTGAAATATTTCGAGGAGGATTTAGAGAGCGCGGTAGATGTGGCGGTGACATCGACGCCAAAATCGTCGATGTTTGTAGGTACGAACGTTGCATCCAATACACCAGAGTCTACTTTTTCGCCCCCGGTGAACGATTTGAGAACACCACCTCCGGTAGCTACGACGGCTCCTCCGGTGGTGGATTTGTTTGCTGGGTTGAACGTGACGCCAATGCCTGCCGCTTCTATGCCTCCTCCTTCTCCTCCCCCTCCTCCTCCCCCTCCTCCTCCTCTTTCTCC
>MDTG01024140.1_pt1 | contig 10371 bp, 9 predicted proteins | sample 811421 | NCBI WGS metagenome assembly MDTG01 (sample SAMN05326645, study PRJNA326480) | marine metagenome | isolation source: seawater | place: Pacific Ocean: South East | collected 2011
CTAATGATATCCGAGGAGTGACAAAGGTCCTCGAGAGATATAGATAAAACTCCTTCGGATGCAAAGACTTCAGCAGGAACGTAGGGATCATTTGCTACTACTTCCATACCCATTGCTTTCGCATATCTGGCCATCCACCTCCCTATCCGTCCTAGTCCAACTATTCCCAAACGGAGAGAAGACAGTTGTCGTGAACAAAATTCATCACGATTCCATTCGCCTTGTTCGACGGTAGAGAAATGAGCCTGAGGCAGACGTCTCAAAAGAGAAAGCATTAAGCATAATGCATGCTCTGCGGTTGAAGTGATATTTTGAAGCTTGGGCATACAATCCCGTAGCGTAAAAACCCGAATCCCCTTTCTTTCGCAAACTTGAATATCCAAATGCGTAACGCCAGTGGTGGGAGTAGCCAAAGCTAATAAGTTAGGAAAAGGTTCAAGAAAATCACAATCCACGTAATGAGCCAATCTGACCACCAAACACCCGACCTCATGAGGGTCGAATTGATCAATTCCCATACGCCAAACCGGACCTATGTCTGAATAGGTGTCCAAGGCGACTTGAGAATAGTCGTCCGATTCGAAGATCAAAATTCCCTTATTGGTACCGATAATGGAGCGTTTTTTGAGAATAAGGTACAAAACCCTTAAGTTTCTCGATAATGCGGGCGCTGGCATTACCATCGCCATAAAGAGTTTCAGGCTCATATCGCCCCTTTTTGAGCTGCTTCTGAATCGCAGACTTGATTTGATCAGAAACCGGGTCGACTGATGTCAAATTCTTACCATGCTCCCGACCATCCTGTCTATCTCCGATCAATACAACAGGGGTTCCTGAAAAAGTGGAGTCGCGAACGAAACTAGAAGAGTTTCCAATCGCGCATACGGTCTTCTTGAGGCACTTTTGGAAGACCTTAGGGTTAAGATTCTTAACCAAGTGCAACCATCCGGAAGAATTTTTTTCACGATAAACCCTTATAACCTTGGAAATATTATCACTGCCCGCATCAATGTTCGGCCAAAGCCACACCGTTGGAATCGCCAAATCATGAAGGGCGTCAATTAGCTGTTCCGCTTGCTCTCTCTCACTACCGAACCTTGTCGTTACCGGATGATAGATGACTAGCAAAAATGGTTTTTCGGGGTCAATGTTGGCTCCAACGCCCATTTGGTTGAAGACATTACCAGGCAAATCCGTATCAAGCTCTCGAATGTAATCGCCAGCCGGGCATCCCACATTGTGGACATAAGCGGGATCTTCACCCATCCTAACCAAATAATCCGCAGATCGCTCCGTGGCCGGAAAGTGAAGATGTGATAACTTCGTAATTGCATGGCGAGCGCTTTCGTCAATGGATCCGGAAATCTCTCCTCCCTGCACATGAGCGATCGGAATATTCATATAGGCACCGGAAATGGCCGCAGCCAATGCTTCGTACCTATCACCGATGAGCAAAAGCATATCGGGCTGCAGCTGCTGAAAGACGTTTGTAAATTCAATGATCCCCAAACCAATGCTCTTTGACATTGTAACGGGGACTGATCCCTCCACCTCAAGGAAGACTCTATGATCTATCTTAAAACCATCGCTTTCGACCATTCTTTGCGCTTCACCGAAACGCTCCAGCAACATGGTGCCGGCACAGATGACTTGTAGTTCGAGGTCGGAATCCTTATCTAAAGCCTTCATTACGGGATACATTCTTCCATAATTGGCTCGATCAACGAGGAGGACGCATATCTTATGAATCCTCTTCACGAAAAATCATCCTCCTTGAGTTGCGTACCTCCGCAACAAGCTTTCGTTAATTTTCTACCAATGAAACGATCCAGCATCTTGGCAGGGATTCCCGTCCCTGGCTTCTTGAGTGATATATCAGTTAAGGCCAACTCGTGCCCCTGCTCCAGGTCATGAGAAAAATAAATGCTTCTACCGAACAACTGCCTAAGGTCAGTCATAGCCTTAGCTTCCAAGTCCTTGTCAATGATTGAAGCCAACGACTTCTCAGTAAAGCGAACTCCCTCAAGAATGAGTTTTAATTCTTCAACTGTTACGGAAGAAGTAACGTCAGGACCAAATGAGTCTCGAGAAAGCACGACATGAGCTTCAATCATATTCGCGCCGAGAACAACGGCGGCCAGACTTGGGTAAATTGTTCCGGAATGATCCGAAAGGCCGGCAGGGCAATCATAACGATCACCAATCTCTCTTATCACATTCAGCCCAAGCTTTTCGGGTGGACAAGGATAGGAGGTGGTGCACTGAAAAACTCCTATTTTCCCATGATACCCAGAGACCATGCAAATCGCTTCGTCAAGTTCATCCCAGTAGGACATACCGGAAGAGAGAAGTATCGGCTTATGCGTTTTTGCTATTTTTTCCAGCATAGCCAGATTGCCAATTTCGCCTGAGCCGATTTTCCATGCAGGCACACCAACCCTTTCAAGTAATTCAACGGCCTCAAAGGAAAACGGAGTGGACAGAAAAACCAAACCTTTGTCTGTGGCGTGCTCAGCCAACTCAACCCACTGCGTCTCCGTGAATTCCATTCTCTTCCAATAGTCATATCTGGTCGAATCCTGAGGAAATCCATCCACACGGAATTCTTCTTCATGACTGGATTCCGCATCAGCAATGTGAGTTTGAAACTTGATGGCCTGCACACCCGTCTTCGCAACGGCGTCGATATATGCATGCGCTGCACCGAGGCTTCCATCGTGTGCTTGCCCGATCTCGGCAATGACAAAACAGGGGTTGCCTTGGCCCACTGTATGGTCACAAATTGCGAAGGATTTTTCTAATTTGTTTTTCAAGATTTCGTTACCTTATCGTTTATCCGCATGAGTACATCAAGAGAATCATTGGATATGCGCTCGCAGGATTAGTTTAGGGAATCCGTGATACATTTGATGACGTGCATTTGCTCCTCGACCGAAACATATGGGCTCATGGGAAGGCTCAAGCATCGATTGGCAATCTTTTCGGAAACTGGAAAATCACCGGGGCAAAAACCCAAATCCCTGAAGACGGGTTGCAGATGAAGTGGAACGGAATAATAGGAAACGGATGGAATCCCTTGATCCTTGAGGGTGTTCTGCACAAGTTCTCTCTGTTTACTGAGAATTGTATACTGTGCGTATACTGAGGTGTTTTCGGGGGTAATCACAGGAGTGGTCATTCCATCAAGACCAGAAAGCGAGGAGGTGTATCGATCACCGATTTCACAACGCTTGATAACCTCTTGCGGAAAGGTTTCAAGAATAGCTAGAAGGATCGCAGCCTGTAAAGTGTCCATCCTTCCGTTGACTCCCAGTATTGGGTGGTGGTGCTTACGTTGCTGACCATGAACTCTAATCCAACGAAACTTCTGAGCCAACTCATCCTCGTTCGTGAATAGTGCGCCTCCATCTCCATAACACCCTAAGGGTTTGGAAGGAAAGAAGGAGGTGCTTCCAATTGTCGACAAATTACAGGATTTTTTACCTTTGTAGGTAGCTCCAAAACTTTGAGCAGCATCCTCGACAACAGGTAGATTGTATTTTTGAGCAATACAGTTAATGGTGTCCATTTCCGGACATTGTCCGTAAATGGAAACCGGCATGATTGCCTTGGTTTTTTCGGTAATTGCATTTTCGAGAAGTTTCTCGTCCATATTCCAAGTGTCCGGACGAATATCAACGAAAACAGGCCGGGCGCCAAGCAAGGCAATCACCTCGGCCGAGGAAATCCACGTGTACGGAACGGTTATGACCTCATCCCCTGCCCCAATACCAAGAGCCATCAGTGCAATGAGCAGGGAATCCGTTCCACTGGATACAGTTATGCAGTGTTTTACACCAACGTATTCAGAAAGTTTCTCCTCAAGTTCCGCAACTTCAGGACCAAGAATGAATTGACCGTGATCCATGACATCTCGGATACGGTCATTAATCTTATCTCCTATTAAGTGATGACGAGTTTTTAAATCAATAAATTTCATAAATTAATTCAAGCGATCAAGGGTTGATGCTTCGCACATATCGTAAATCATCTCCTCGAATGTCAAAGTGGTTTTCCAACCCAAGACGGAACGCGCTTTTGCTGCATTTCCGCATAAAACACCAGGCTCACTCGGACGATAAAAACGAGGGTTTATTTTAACGTGTTCATCTATATCCAAATCAAATGATTCAAAAACAATTTCCAGAAAATCTCTCAAAGTTCTAGTTGTTCCAGTTGCCAATATATAATCGTCCGCATTATCTTGCTGCACCATTTTCCACATCCCGAAAACATAGTCTTTAGCATAGCCCCAATCTCGCACAATATTCAGGTTCCCAAGTTCTATGATCTTTGCTTCACCCTTGGCGATCTTAGCAGCTCCACGTACAATTTTTTGAGTGACAAAGTTCTCTCCCCGCCTTGGTGACTCATGGTTATAAAGGATGCCACTTGAAATGTGCATACCATAAGTGGAGCGATAAACTCTTCCCATCTGAATGCAAAAAGCCTTGCAAACACCATAAGGTGAGGTTGGGTTCATCGGGCTTTGCTCGGTTTGCATGGGTTCTTGGGAGAGTCCATAAATTTCCGAAGATCCAGCGAGGTATATCCTTGGTTGTTTTTCTTGGTCTCGACAGATTTCCAAAAGTTTTATCGTGGCATTGGCAATTTCATTAGTTGTGAGCTCGGGAATCTCGAAACTCAATGCCACATGACTTTGACCGGCTAAGTGATAAACCTCATCGGGTTTCGTCTTTGAGAAAATCCTTCTCAAGGAAGCTTCGTCACCCAAATCAGAGTAATGCAAAAAAAGAGATTTGCCGTAAATCTTTTCATCTCTTGCTAGGTGGTCTATCCTCCAACGGTTCAATGAACTGGTTCTTCGGACAACACCGTGAACTACATAGCTCTTGGACAATAATAGCTCGGTAAGATAAGACCCGTCCTGACCGGTAATTCCAGTTATTAGCGCTATTTTCATATCAAAAATTTTTATTTAGCCATTCTGCTTAAAAAAGTCGTAATTTTCCGAACCGAGAGAAAGCTCTTTTGGAAGGGTTGTTTCTTCGTCAATATCCAAGCATCGGACTTTATCTTCCTCCATCTCATACGTATAGTTCGATTCGGGACAGACTGCCCGACCCTTTTGATCAAAGCTCAGTCTGTGCCCATGACGACTCATAAAGCCTGTTAAATTTCCCGGATTACCAATAACCAGTCCATAATCAGGTATATCTTTTGTTACTACAGCACCTGCGCCCACGAAACTATAACGACCCAACCTTATACCACAAACTACAGTAGCATTGGCTCCGATAGTTGCTCCTCTACGAATCAGAGTTTCTTCATAAAGTTGCCTACGACTTATCTGAGACCGAGGATTTGTAACATTTGTAAGTACGCAAGAAGGCCCTAGGAAAACATCGTCTTCAATCTTTACACCACCATAAATTGCAACGTTGTTCTGTACTTTGACGGAATTGCCCAGCACAGCATTATCGGCAACCAAGACGTTCTGGCCTATCGAACAATTTTGACCAATAATCGCACCCGAACAGATATGAGAAAAGTGCCAGATTGCCGTGCCTTCACCAATTACAGCACCTTCATCGACGACTGCGGATTCATGTATTTTCAAATTCAAATCAATCATAGTGAAACAGGCACTCCATTTCGCTCGATACTTTTTTGGCATGCATGGAGAACCTTTAGAACTTTGATGCCTGAGCGGGCATCGGTTAAGGGTTCTTGTCTTGATTCGATGGATTGAAGAAAATGGTTGCATTCTTCCCTCAAAGGTTCGACGTCAGCGTGCTCAATAAATTCCGCATCATCCCTATTGAGTAAGGGCATGGTTCCGTCGAACTTTACTTTTTGCGGATACACCATGAGTTTTTCACCAAATGGAGCGACGTCATTGAAAATGGCCATTTTCTGATCTCCGACAACAACTAGGCGTTGTTCCTTAAAGGGATGTAACCAGCTTACAAAAATGTGCGCCCGAGAGTTATCCAAAAATCTAAGGTTAGACATGGTTATATCCGCGATCCCATTGGTAAGATAAGATCCGCCACAAGCGGAAACTTCAAAAGGTGATTCACCCTTCAAACGAAGAATCACCGCCACGTCGTGGGGAGCAAAACTCCACAAAGCGCTCTCTTCTGTGCGCACCTTTCCAAAATTCAAGCGATTGGAATATATGTAATTAATTTTTCCAAACTCCCCAGACGCTATCCTTTCACGAAGCTTGAGAACTGCCGGATGATATTCCAACAAATGACCAATCATCAAAATACGATCCGTTTCCTCTGAAACCTTTTGCATGGCTTCTGCTTCATGCAAAGTCAATGCCATGGGTTTTTCCACAAAAACATCTTTACCTGCCCGCATGGCTCGAATAGCAAGATTAGAGTGAGTCTCGGCAGGTGTGGCGATAGCAATACCTTCTATGTTGTTGTTATCTAGGATATCTTCGAAATCTCTAGAAAAACAAGCATCGGGGGCAATGGCCTTTGCTGTTGCCTTTCCACTTTCCGTGGCATCAACCACAGCAGACAGAGCACCCAAATCATGGAAGTTACGGCATAGATTCTTTCCCCAATAACCGCAACCGATCAGTGCAATCTTCGGAATGTTATTTAACAATTGATCTCCTTCACCCAATCTCGGTTATCCATGTACCAACGGACGGACCTTTCCAATCCTTCATCCAAAGTTGTCTGTGGGGACCATCCAAGTAAACGCTTCGCCTTATCGATATCGGCACAGGTTTCCATAATGTCAGCAATATGAAAGGCTTTGTATTCAATTATGGCTTTTTTGCCTATGAGGCACTCGATTTTTGCAATTACCTCATTGAGTGTAATTGGGTTTTTGCCTCCACCCAAATTGAAAATCTCAAAGCCAATCTCTTTAGCGGCAGCAAGTGTTCCTCTGGCAATATCATCGATATAGGTGAAGTCTCGAGATTGACCACCATCTCCGAATAATTGTATGGGTACGCCTTCATCTATCCACTTGATGAATCGAAAAATGCTCATGTCGGGCCTACCCGCTTCCCCAAAAACCGTAAAATAGCGAACAACCGAAACATCTAATCCATAAAGCTTGTGATAACTGTACGCCATAAGTTCTGCAGCTTTTTTGGAGGCTGCATAGGGAGATAAAGGCATATTAACGGGCAGGCTTTCCTTAAAAGGCATGGGTTGACCAGCATAAAGGGAGGAGGTGGATGCCAAAACGAATTTTGGACAATCGTTTTCTTTCATACAGTCAATCAGGTTCAAAGTGCCCTCCGTATTGGTCGACAGATAGACATGAGGATTTTCCATACTGTATCGAACACCTGCTCTAGCTGCCAAATTAAGAACAGCGTCAAATTGACTTTCAGCTCTGAAAAGTTCCTTCAGCTCTGAATGGTTTTCAACATCAAGCTTTTTGAATCTAAAGTTATGGTTTTTTTTGTGCTCTCTCAATTGAGCTAATCTCCACTCCTTTAGACGAATATCGTAATAGTCATTAAGATTATCGACACCCAAAACCTCATTATCGGCATCCAGAAGTTGCTTACAAACTTGCGAAGCGATGAATCCAGCTGCTCCAGTAACTAAGTATTTCTTCATCAAGCCTGAAAATATTTCAAGGGTTTTTTCGAAATACAGTTACGCGTGTCTACGATCGGAGATTGGAAGTCTGTGAAGTCAAATGACTTATACTCGGAATGGTCTGTCGAAAGAAGGATCAGGTCATAAGCATCTTCAATTTCCACAGACTCCCTTCCCATAAAATGAATGTGCTCACGCGTTGGAGGCACAATTGGTACGAAAGAATCATGGTATGAAACAGAAGCTCCTTTGGCTTCCAATTTTTCCATCAGAACAAAGCTTGGCGATTCCCTGCAATCATCCACATTTGCTTTGTAAGCCAATCCGAGAATCAAAACCTTGGAATTCTTTATCGCCTTTCCATCATTATTCAGAGCGTCGCCGACTTTCGAAATGACGTAATCGGGCATTGCAGTGTTAATCTCACCGGCCAATTCTATGAAACGGGTATGTTTGCCGAATTCGCGGGCTTTCCAGGTAAGATAAAATGGATCGATAGGAATGCAGTGCCCACCCAAACCTGGACCTGGTTTAAAAGCCATAAATCCAAAAGGTTTCGTAGCAGCCGCATTTATGACTTCATGAACGTCAATATCCATTGCTTCGTAAACAACCTTCAATTCGTTGACCAGAGCTATGTTAACACTTCTAAAGATATTTTCCAAAAGCTTAGTTGCCTCTGCCGCGCTGCAGGATGAAACTCGATGAATCGTATCCAAAGCTTGACCATATAAAACTTCCGCAAGTTCTGCGCACTGAGTGGTTAAGCCACCAACAACTTTTGGGATTGTCTTAACACAAGCATCGGATCTGCCGGGGTCTTCTCTTTCAGGAGAATATGCCAAGTGAAAATCAACCCCAGCCTTCATCGCCGACTTTTTCTCCAAAACAGATCTAAGTTCACCTTCTGTGGTACCGGGATAAGTCGTTGATTCAAGTGTAACAAGTGCCCCTGAAGGTATATGAGGCGCAATATTTTCAGCGGTATCTAAAACGAAGGAAAGATCAGGTTCACGATGAACATTCAACGGCGTTGGAACACAAATCAGTATTGCCTCGACTTCGCTCAAGCGAGCGGGATCGCTGGTTGCCTCAAGAAAACCTGCATTAACTTGCTCGGCTATTTTCACAGAAGGAAAGTGCTTAAGGTAAGACTTACCCGCATTAATTGATTTCACCTTGTCCGAATCAAGATCAAGTCCAAGAACAAATACTCCAGAACGGGCAAATTGCAAAGACAAAGGGAGCCCGACATAGCCTAATCCCACCACACAGATTTTTTTGAATTTCTTAACCATTTTCTTTTTGGGTTTCCGATTGGGAAAATTTTATCTTTTGGAAGAACTGGAGAAAAAGCACTACAAAGATGCCAATAATTCCGCCAACCAAACCTCCAACCATTATGATCAATTTCCTTTTCGGTTTTTCTCTAAATTCAGGAGCAACCGCTGGATCGATCACTTCTAGAGCAAAGTCTTCGTTGACATTGGCAAGCATGGCTTTTTGCTTCTCGGTTTCGAGAAGGTTGTACAGCATGGCTCGCATATCCTGAAGGGTGGTGTTAGCCAATTCCTCTTCGAGGTACCCTACTCGTTTCCTTGAATCAGAAATGGCCTTTTCACGGAGTTGCTGGTTCAAATGCTTAACCAATAGATTTGCCCATTCGGCTGCAATTTCAGAATCTTTCCAAGAGACTGAAAGGGTGATGAGACCGGAATTCTTATCTTCAGCGACTGAAAGCGATTTTCTCAAAGCCGCAACGGCTTTTTGCTTAGTAGGTTTTTCTTCGGTCTCGTCCAACCACTTTTGATTTTCAGCATCCCAACGCTCTTCGAAGAAAACCTGCATAAGACTCCATTTGTCAACAAAACCCTGGAGAAACCTTCTTGACTGTAACGTTGCCATGACTTGCTCGATATTTGAGTCATTTGGAATGGGAATACCTGCAATAGCCGCTAAGCCCCCGAATTGATTAAGCGAGGCTGGGCGACTGGCCTTTTCCTCTTGCACTGGTGCAAGCAATGTATTCGCCCTAAATACTTCAGGAGAATACAGCGCATAGCCAACGGCGATACTTGTGCAAAGAATAGTCAAAACCACAATTGTCTTCCAATGTTGTAGGAGCGTACGAATCAATTCCAGTAAATCGACGTCGCCATCATCGGAGCGCTCGGCTTCAACAATTATGTATTTGTTGGATGATTTGGATTCTTCTCTCATAATAATGTTTTACGCTACCGCCCTTGGCCGTTTGCGAATAGCAAAGCCAATAATGGCGAAATTGGATTCCCTACTATTTTAATCTTTCCTGTAGGTTGGCATGCGATCGCTCTTTCCTACAATCATCTTGACCCAGGGAAGCAAACGACTCATTTGCTTATGCCAAACTGACAAAATGTCATGCCTTCGTATACCTCTTTTTAAAGAGTCCTTATCATCGACAAGTCCAAGCAATTCCTTTAAATGCTTCAAACGCGCAACTCCTTTATCCAGATGAGGATCGGCCTGCTCACGAAGAAAACCACCAACTAACTTACGCAAACGGATTTCGGCGTAAAATCTTTCCTTTCGATCTCCAGGAGAAAAAGATGAGGAAACCGCACCTAGTTGCCTTAGCGCTCGCAACCCTTGGCTTGCAGAACCTTTACTTATCTTCAGCAAAAACATGACTTCATCCATTGCAAGAGGTTGATCTCGACAAAAGAGTAAGCCGTAAATCTGACCGTATGACTTGGGCAAGCCAAACGAATGCGCTGCGTTCAAGAACAAATCGATTACCGCACAC
>MDTG01049220.1_pt1 | contig 10371 bp, 11 predicted proteins | sample 811421 | NCBI WGS metagenome assembly MDTG01 (sample SAMN05326645, study PRJNA326480) | marine metagenome | isolation source: seawater | place: Pacific Ocean: South East | collected 2011
CACCACCACGTGGCGGCGGCGGTGGCGGAGGATTACCACCGGGTGCTGGCCGATGGGCGCGGCGTTTTGGAGCAATGCTTCCATTGGCAGGCGGTATATTTGCCTTTGCCGACGGCATCATGGCCTACAACGATTTTCGCGGCATGCAAAGTGCCATCGATGAAATGCGCGAACGGGGCGTGTCGGAACAGCAGCTGGACGAGCTGCGCGAACTGGCCAACCGTTTTCTGGGAACTGCAGGCGCCCAATTGGGCGCTGGGTTTGTGCCTATCCCCGGGCTGGCTGACGGTGCGGAGCTGAGCTTAGGCTTCCTACGTGACCATCTGGCTGAGCGTTTTGATGAGCTGCGCGACCATATCGGCGCCATTCAGGACCGCATTGAAGAAGCGCGCGAGAATCTGGAAGGCGCAATGGAAGAAATGGCACCGTATCTGGATCGTATCGAGCAAGGGCTGGATGTCTATCTGGAGATGATGATCGATCTGGAAAACAACATGGATAATCTGTATGAGCTGGAGCAGCATCGCGAACGCAATAGCGGCCCGATGTTGTTTAGCAATCTTGAAAACGTCCAATCGCTGGACGGAACGCTGGGCGAAATGCAAAGTGTGCTTGCCTCCATCGAACATATCGCCGAAAATGGCAGCGAAATGAGCGAAGATGAATTGCGTAATGGACTGGAAGCCATTGCCAATCAGATGCCACGAAATGAAGGACGTGGGCAGGCCTAAACCGCCCCAAAACTGATATGAAATACACCCCTTCAAGAGAAGTGCAGCTGGAAAACGCGCTTGCGCAACAATATGCTGATGAATGGGTAGCAAATTGGCTCAACCAAATACTGACCAACAGCTCAACTCCCCTCACCCACAGTGAAATCACATTTGCTCAGCATTATGAAAGAGCCTTTGCTGCCGACAGGCAGGAATGCATGCAAACGACAACAAAACTAAGCACGGGAATCGACCCGCTTGAACTAGCCGCCATTGAAATACGCGCCAAGGATATTGCGCCGAGCTATATCACCTCGTTGCTAGATCAGCTGGCACGGTTGGGTACGCTCAACAAATTTCCTACCCTCACAGACGCCATGTATGATGCCCGCACCAAGGTGGACATGATGGGGCGCGCGCAGGATCATGCCGATCATGAGGCACTGATTGTGCGCGGCGGCGCACGCGATGAGCCAGAAGCCGCGGAAAGCCCTCAGGCACGTGAGGTCAGACGCACACGCACATGGCAACGCCGAGAAGTTTTGGGCCAGATACCTGATGCGCTGACGGAAAGTATGATCGAAATTGAGCAAACCATTGTACAGGCCAATGCAGCAGCACGCTTGCTGGGGCGGTTGAACGACATGCTAGCCATGGCCGCCAAAGAAAGGCGTTATTTACCTAACAGCCGGGAAGATCGACTGGTAAATGATTTTCTGGGCAAGGTAAAGCGCGACTATGACAGCTCTGTCGACACGCTCGACACACTGCGCACCCTACATGGCGAAGCGCTAATGGATGAGGTGGCCTCATTGGCGGTCAATAATATTGAAGTGCATGTGCATCAGCAGCTGGAAGGTTTGCAAGAATCGGCCGCGAGCCGTGGTATGGGCGAGTTGACGGAAGATATTGAACGGCTGATGCAGCAAAGCTTGCATAATGGTCGTATCAACGAACGCTCGCAATACGAAGCGATGAAATTGCAAGGCGGCCCTAAAGACGAAGTAGAAGTGCGACGCGCACGCGGAGAGGACGGCGCTGGCCGAAGCTAACGCTCAGCCAAATCAATAGTTAGAAACGGATAGAACCGCGCACACCACAACTATTGTTGGGTACATTACAACCACCTTCCATCTGGAAACTGCCTGTAACCCCACCACGCGCGTTAAATTCTCCATCCATCTTAAAGCCAATAGATCCATCAAGCAAACTGCCTGACACAGCACGATCAATCTCACGATCTAGCCGCGCAAAAGCAGCCGCTCCCGGATTACGCTCTTCAATGCGATCCGCAGCTTTGTCAATATACTCGGCGGCTTCGCGACGCAGCAGCGACTGGCCTGCCTCTAACGCTACACCACTCCAATTACCTTCGCCCGCGGCTGCCCACGCGCTGGATGCGTAGCCATCTGCGTTATCACGAAAAGACTCTGCGGTATCGCGTGCTTCATTGATTGTTTGTCTGTCAGCATTCACCTGATCTGCTGTAGGTGCCTGATAAGGGTTTTCGCTGATTTCGTCCATTGCTCCTCCTGAATCCTTTAGAAGGATGACATATAAAGATTAACGATAGATTAATGGCGCTGTTATCCTGCCCCCTGCAACCAACGCCTCAAGCGAAACACGCGCAATAAAACACATCTAATAAAACACGCCCCGCCTGTGCCACTGCACAACGGGGCGCGCACTCATTCGCAGTAGGGATGGATGGTCATTACTGCGAAGGATTTATATATCCGTTATTAGTAAGGATACTGGTTGCCATAATCCTTATAGTCCGGATTAATTGCATCGCGATCCGTCCACACGGTAGTCGGTTGCGTGCGATACATCGTGCCGTCATTGGCAGGGGTGGAATAGCTGTAATCATCCATATCGGTACCACGGTACGGATCATCCGGATTATAACGGAAACTCACATCATCCACCTGAATCCCGCGATACGGATCAAGGTCGTAATTCACGTCGATCACGTTAGCGGCTTCAATGTCGGTATAGCCAAAGTCATTATCGATGTAACCTTTGACGGTTACAAAATCACCGCGGTCTAAATCCACATATTCGGCGGCGCGAATTTCCACCTGCGCGGTGCGGTCGGCAATGGTGAAGTCGCGGCGGTTTTCCACCTCGGTTACCAATCCTGACACAGTGACCATTTCGTTATCAGGCAGGTTGCTGAGGTGACTAATGGATGCCGCCGCCAGCGCCGAACTGGCTGCAAATGCGGTAACGAGTGCTGTAGTGGTTGCGAATGTTTTAACCATGATATGTCTCCATAAAATTGTGAATATTTAAGCATAATCAACGTATGCATTAACAGCTCAGATGCCTATTGGGCGCAGCCCTCAAAGCATAAAAATAAAATCAACAAATAGCCCATTATGCCGCCAGCCTTTATGCGGTTTTTACACTATTGCCCCTACCCGCCTATCGCGCCTTTTTGCTGCCACGTTCTACACTGCCATTATAGCAACACAGGAGGCAGCTATGAGCTTTCACACCACCAGCGCCCACGAAATCTGCGGAACCGATGTAACGAACCATCAGGGTGAAGCCCTTGGGCTGATCAAAGATGTCATGATCGACATGACCGATGGCACAGTTGCCTATCTGGTGCTATCGCATGGTGGCGTATTCGGTACCACACTGGCCGACAAACGCTTCGCCGTTCCCTTCAGCGCGTTCAGCCGCGTGCAAGACAAGAAAGATATTAAATACCTGCTGAATGTGCAGGCCGATTTTCTGGATGATGCCCCCGGATTCGACAAGGATAATTATCCCGACTTTGCCGACCCGCAATTTCAAGAAGCATTACAACGCTATTATCAGGAACATGTGCCGCAACGCAAAGCGGCATAGTGAAAGGAGTTTATTATGTCTAATACAGTAACAGCAACCTTCAAAACCTATAGCGCCGCACGCGATGCCGTGGCCGCGCTGGAAGCACATGGCTTTTCCGAACAGGAAATGAGCATTGTCATTTCTGATCGCTCGGCAGGCCAGTCATTCAACATGGAAGAAACCACTAAAGCACCCGAAGGTGCCGCTGCAGGCGGTGTAACCGGCGGTGTGCTTGGCGCATTAGCCGCTGGCCTCACCTCGGTTGGCACATTGGCCACAGGCGGCATTGGTTTGCTGGCTGCAGGGCCTATGGTGGCCGCATTTGCAGGTGCAGGCGCTGGCGCTACCGCCGGTGGCCTGATCGGCGCACTCATCGGCGCGGGCATTCCCGAACATGAGGCACGTCGTTATGAAGACGAAATCAGAGAAGGTGCCGTGTTGCTGGCTATCGAAGCAGACAGCAGCGACCGCGCCGAAAAAGCAGAAACCATTCTGCTGAAACAGGATGCCTACAATATTGCGGCTTAAGCCCCGCACCCTGTTGTAGCACGTGTTAGTGAAGCGCCTTCACCTGCCCCGAAGGTGCTTCACACCCGCTTTTGCACTATTATATAGTTTTCACCTTTCCCCCCTTCCGCACCTATTACATGCGGCCTAGGCTGATACTCCGCTTCTTATTCATATATAACGGAGAATCCACCCATGCCGCTTTACGCCACGCGCGCGCCGCGTAATTCCTATCAGCCCTCACGTAATGCCATATCGGCAAACACCACCACACAACGCTTTGAGCAGCAATTGCAGGACGCGCTGGTGAAGGCAGGCAATGCCACGCTGGATAGCTGGCTGCAACGCACCGACCGCGAACTCAAACAATCAGTAGAAGAACTGGTGAATACTGGCTTGCAGGATTTGGAAAAGAATTTGCTGGCATCCCTAAACAGCGACAGCAGCACACAAGCAGGCGGGTTTGACGGGTTTTTCAATGGGGCTGGCAGCGGGCTGGCAGGCTTTGTCAGCAAGCGCGCCGGCCAGTTTGTCACCCGCAGCATCAGCGAGCTATTCAGCCGCGAGAGCACCCGCGTCTTTCAGCGTGAAACCGAACGTTCACAACAAACAGGCAGTGCGTTGCGCACCAGCCGCAGCCAGCAACAAGCGGATCTGGCCACACAGCAAGCGCGCGGTCAGCGGAATTTATAAGATATTCGGATTAGGGGGTGATTGGATAATGATGCAGGCAGGCGTAATTAATGAGGGAATATAGCACGCACGCGCAAAGATGCGTGCGTTATTTGCCCATACGAATAAAACCTTTCGGCTCGGGCACAACCGAATCACTGTATTTCATATGATCCCAGGAAACCTGGAACGGCGAAACAGTGGCGGCGGGCTGTGCGCAAGCCGAAAGGATCAAGGCGAGACATACAATAAACCTGTTCATGTGCTGATGTATAAAGCTCTGATCCGCCCCTGAGAATTGCTAAAAACGCAAAGCGGTTATGCAAAATATGCATAGCTCAGGGCTTGCACTTATCCACATTTTCAGCCATTTTGTCACGCAACCGTCACGCAGCTTTCACCGAATCGTCACACACAAAAACGAGGGGCTGTGCTAGATTAGGTTCAATGAAAAGCATACAACACATCTCGGCAAGAACACCAACAACACCCATGCTGATGGAGGCTAATACTAATACTATGCGTGTGTTTGACCCTAACGACTATATTGAGCCGCTCGATAACGGCTTTGCTCTCTGCACCAACCCTATGGCCGACGGTGGCCTTAGTGCGATCACGGTGAATACTGAGCTGGCAGGTGAAGGCCTGCGCAATTTTGAAGACTCGGTGCGCCGTATGGTGCTGTCTAAATTATTCTCGCCCAAATTCGGCGAAGTAATCCTGACCGCCACCCGCATGGGCGCTACCAGCAAAGAACTGGCCTAAGCCAGCTTTTGCCGCGTCGGAGCTTTTGCTTTTGCCTCACCACGCCACCCATCCGATTAATTTTTGCTCTCACCACACCATCTCTGGCATTTTTTCACCACCGCTTTACCTTTTGTTAAACAGTGCTATGCTACATATGGCCTATGACACAGACTAGTACACAGACACGCCCGAAATACGAAGCGTACGGCATCAATATTGAAGAAGTCGGTGACACAACGCACGTCTTCAAAGACGGCGAATTAATCGGCAGTTTCTTTATTGATATTACTAACAAAACGTTAAAATTCGACTTTCCAAATAACAAGTATTTTAACTATTTCGCATATATGGCTAGCGATCCGGGCCAAAATCGTGTACACTGGGTAAACGAAAACCTGAAACAGGAGTCGCTGGATCAGTTACAAGCCGGCGTTGCGTTTCTGGGATTTGCAAAATTTGAGGAGTTAATGGCTAATGACAAACTGGACCGAGAAAGTACAGGGAGCACAGCAAGCGCAGTCCATTGATTATGGTGCCGCTGCTGATGCATGCTTTGCCGCTCATGCGCAAGGCCTTGACAACCAACAAACTGCCGCAATGGCATATGACGCCGCAGGCGTTCAGCCACTGCAACAAGGTATGGGTCGCGGCTAATAGCCGCCTCGCCTTTGGTGATGTAATTGAGTCGCCCAACCTATGAGCGACACACCCAATACACTTACCCTAAATGCTAAACTGCCCTTGGCGGTGTCTGCCAAACAATTGGCAAACGCCGCTAATGAGGTTGGTGCGCCTGTCACAGGCCAACTGGGTGACGCAACTGTCACTATCGCACCGGATACATCGGTCGCAGACTCCCTCAAAGCGATTAATAAAGCACTGGTCGATCACGCCCGCACCCATGCCAGTGGTGCGATCGAGGCAGGGTTTCGCAAGCTGGATTATGCCCTTGAAACGCTCGACACGCTGCGCCCACTCACTCCTGATGTGAATGCGGCCGTAGTTGATGTGCGCACCCACAGCGCGCAGGCGATAGAAGCGCTGGAAAGCGTCTGCGAATGGGCAGCCACCATGCGCGAGCTGGCAGCTGATTTACCCCGCACGCTTTTGCAGGAAAATAACAACCTCTATCTGAACAAGCTTATCAATACATTTGAGCCGTTTGCCACCATGTATAATGCAATGAGCACCCACCGCCCGCAGGAAAGCGTGGGCCCGGCCACACAAGCAGTGCATGAAGCGCGCGACAAAGACATGCGCGCACTGACCGAAGCTTACGGGCTGATCAATCAGCTACGCTACGAATTGCAGGAAAACGGCAGTTTCCAAAACGCCAAAGATAGCTTGCAAGGCATCGCCAACTGGAAACAGGAATACGGCAACGGGCAGAGCAAAGCGTAAGCCCCCCTCACCTTAATCAAAAAACTAACTGCTTTACGAAACAGATACTTAATGCGTGGTTACGGTCGCGTCGTCTGATTCTTCGCTGTCACCAATATGCTTGGAGGACACTTCCACCCAATCGGTAATCGGGCTTAGCTCTTCCACCAGCGCGTGCTTCAGCACCTCGTCCACAGTTTCCACCGGCACGATCTCGATGCCTTCTTTCACGTTATCCGGAATCTCTTCCAAATCTTTCACATTCTCATGTGGAATCAGCACTTTGGTGATGCCACCGCGCAGGGCAGCCAGCAATTTCTCTTTCAGGCCACCAATCGCCAGCACGCGGCCACGCAAGGTCACCTCGCCGGTCATGGCAACATTTTTGTTTACCGGAATCCCCGTCAGCACCGACACGATGGTCGTCGTCATCGCGATACCCGCCGATGGACCGTCTTTTGGCGTTGCGCCTTCAGGCACGTGCACGTGAATGTCAGTATCTTTAAACACGGTTGGCTTGATGCCGAAATCCAGCGCGCGGGCACGCACATATGATGCTGCGGCTTCCACCGACTCTTTCATCACATCGCCCAGCTTACCCGTCACCGAGAATTTGCCTTTACCCGGCATTTTCACCGACTCGATCACCAGCAAATCGCCACCGGTTTCGGTGTAGGCCAGCCCGGTCGTTACACCAACCTGATCGTCTTTTTCCATCTCGCCGTACGAGAATTTGCGCACGCCCAAAAATTCACCCAGATTGTCTTCGGTGATTTCCACCTTCTCGGCTTTCTGCATCAGAATCTTCTTCACCGATTTACGTACCAGCTTGGCGATTTCGCGCTCAAGGTTACGCACACCCGCCTCACGCGTGTAATAACGGATGGTATGGCGCAGCCCTTCTTCGTCAATCGTCCACTCGCCTTTTTTCATGGAGTGGTCTTTCAGCTGCTTCGGAATCAAATGCTGCTGCGCAATGGCAACTTTCTCGTCTTCGGTGTAGCCCGACAGACGAATCACCTCCATACGATCCAGCAACGGGCGCGGCAGGTTCAACGAGTTGGCAGTGGCCAAAAACATCACTTCCGAGAGGTCATAATCGACTTCCAGATAATGGTCACCAAATTCTTTATTCTGCTCAGGGTCTAACACTTCCAGCAATGCCGAAGCGGGGTCGCCACGGAAATCCTGTCCCATCTTGTCGATCTCATCGAGCAGCATCAGCGGGTTAGACGTTTTCGCCTTTTTCATCGACTGGATTACCTTGCCCGGCATCGAACCGATATAGGTACGGCGGTGACCGCGAATCTCGGACTCATCGCGCACGCCACCCAGCGAAATCTTGATATAGTTACGGCCAGTCGCGGTCGCAATCGAACGCGCCAGCGAGGTTTTACCCACACCCGGAGGGCCAACCAGACATAAGATAGGGCCTTTAATCTTTTTGGTGCGCGCCTGCACGGCCAGATATTCCATGATGCGCTCTTTCACCTTCTCCAGACCGTAATGGTCCGCATCCAGCACCTTCTCGGCCTTGTCCAGATCGCGCTTCACCTTGGAACGTTTGTTCCACGGAATGCTCACCATCCAGTCGAGATAGTTGCGGATGACGCTGGCTTCTGCCGACATGCTGGACATGGTGCGCAGCTTTTTCAGCTCGCTCTCGCATTTCTCGCGCGCTTCCTTCGACAGCTTGGCCTTCTTCACCTTCTCTTCCAGCTCGCCAATCTCGTCCTTGCCGTCTTCCAGCTCGCCCAGCTCTTTCTGGATCGCCTTCAGCTGCTCGTTCAGATAATATTCGCGCTGGGTCTTCTCCATCTGGCGCTTCACGCGGCCACGGATGCGTTTTTCGGTGTTGAGCACGCCGATCTCGCTTTCCATCAGCGCATATACATGCTCCAGACGTTCCGACACTTTCACAATTTCCAGGATTTCCTGCTTGCCCGGAATATCAATACTCATATGCGCGGCCACCGTGTCGGCCAGCACCGATGGCGAGGTGATCTTGGTCACTGCACCCAGTGTTTCGGGCTGAATCTTTTTATTCAGCTTCACATAATCTTCGAACTTGGCGATCACCGAGCGGAACATCGCTTCGGTTTCTTCTTCCTCGCCCATCTCTTCTTCCAGCGCTTCGGCCTTCACTTCGTAGAATTCGCTATTGTCGGTGAATTCGCTGATTTTCGCGCGGCTCACCCCTTCTACCAGCACTTTTACCGTGCCATCGGGCAAACGCAGCAATTGCAGCACACTCGCCAGCGTACCGACATTGAAGATGTCTTCTGGCTGCGGGTCATCCTGACTGCCGTTGCGTTGCGAGGAAAGCAGAATTTTATTGTCGCTTTTGACGACGGATTCCAACGCCTTCACCGATTTTTCGCGCCCCACAAACAGCGGCACAACCATGCCGGGGAAAACTACGATGTCGCGGAGAGGAAGTACGGGATAAAGCTCGTTAGCCATGAAATAATCACCTTTAGCTAGATGGGTAGTAGAATCATTTACTGTAAGGGAAATATAGGGCAGCGCAAGCCATTTTCCATAGCTGTACACAAACAAGTGACACTTTTTTCATCCACTGGTTTGGCCTGTTTTGCGCGGCTCTTTACTGCGCAGAATAAGCCGTGCCCAACACAAACGGATATTGCTTGGTGATATAGCTGCCATCGCTTAATGGCAAACGCACCACTATCGCGCCCTGAATGCCTTTAATCACACGCCCTTGCATATAGTCAGAAATGGCAAAACGGAACGCCACACCTTCCTGCCCGGTCGCGGGGTCACTGTAGAATTCACCACGCTGCGGCTTCGAGATCAGCGACTCGTCCAGCCCGTTGCGATTCTCGGCGCTTAGCACATAATAAAGCCCAACGGCCATATTATCCTGATATTGCACTTCCTGCGGCACCTCAGGTGGCATCACGGCGATGGTGACAGCATCTGCGTTACCCTGCACCAGATTGACGCCAAAAGGCCCGGCCATGGTGCTCTTGCTGGCAGTTACCAGCTCACGTCCCTGATATTGACCAAAGACCGTGTCATACAAGGCTTCACTGTCAGGGATAGGCACATAGTCCGCCATAGGCTGCGCGGCATCCGTTGCGGTACCTTCGGCCTGCGGGTCCAGATCAGACGCAAACGGATCGCCACCATAGCCATCCAGCTCAGGCGCAATCTGCGGCGTTGGCGAAGCAGCACCTACATTGCCTTTCATCGGCCCATCTTCCAGACCTGAGAAATCATCATAACCATTATAGCTGGTGGCGGGCTGGCTTTGTTGCGAAATAGCCCCCATCAGCATCCCCATACCCGCATTATAAATGCTGTAATAGAACGTACCGTAACCAATGATGATGCATGGCACTAACGCCAGCCAGAAGCGCGAACGGCCGGTGCGAACCACCACCGATTTGGCGATCATATCGTGCAGGCCTTGCTTTTTAGCAGTAAATGCCACCACAAGGAATGGCAGGCTGAACAACAGCAAATTGATGTAATACGCCAGCGTGCG
>MDTG01082149.1_pt1 | contig 10371 bp, 8 predicted proteins | sample 811421 | NCBI WGS metagenome assembly MDTG01 (sample SAMN05326645, study PRJNA326480) | marine metagenome | isolation source: seawater | place: Pacific Ocean: South East | collected 2011
AAGAGGTATTGATCCATTATCTATTGAATCAGGTTTAAATAAAGCAGCATTATTAATAAAAGAAATTTGTGGTGGAGAAATTAGTAAAATAGATATCCAAAAAACTAAAACTTATAAAACTCAAATTATTAAATTTGATACCAATTTATTTGAAAAAGTATCTGGTTTTAAAATTTCTATTAAGAAAATGATCAAAATTTTAGAAAATCTTGGTTTTAAAATTAAAAAAGATAAAAAGTATTTAGAATTAACTATTCCATCTTGGAGACCTGATATTTCACAAGAAATAGATATTATTGAAGAATTAGCAAGAATAAGTGGCTATAATAAAATAGGAATTATTGATCCAATCAAAGAAAGATCCAAATCAACTTTAACTCAAACTCAAAAGTTATTTCATTTTTTACAAAGATCAATTGCTTCTAAAGGATATTCGGAGGCTATAACATGGTCATTTACGGACTCAAATTATAACAACAATTTTAGGGGAGATAAAAAAGAGATTAAAATAGTAAATCCTATTAGCTCTGAACTTGGAGTTTTGAGAAATTCCATATTTTCAAATTTAAGTATGTATATGTGTAAAAATCTTGATAGAGGCTTAAAAGATATATCAATATTTGAAATAGGTCCTGTCTTTGAGGGCTCCAATCCCGGTGAACAAAGTACATTGATTTGTGGTTTGGCAGCTGGAAAAAAAAATAGATTATCCTGGATTGATAATGAGAGAAATGTTGATGTATTTGATGTTAAAAGAGATGTGGTTCAAACTTTAGTTGAAGCTGGTTATAACTCAGATAAATTTTTTATAGATGCAGAAACACCTAATTATTATCATCCAGGCAAATCAGGTAGATTATTTTTAAATAACAGAAAAGATCAAGTAGCTGCTTATTTTGGAGAGATCCATCCTAATATTTTAAAAGCGATAGATATAAAAACAGAGTCTCTCGTGGGATTTGAAATTTTCTTAGATAATTTAAAAATACCTAAAAAGAAATTAAATGATCAAAAAACAAACTTTGTAGTTTCAGATTATCAAAAATCTGAGAGAGACTTTGCGTTTATAGTCAATAAAGAAGTAAATTCACAAGAATTGATAAATGCTATTTCAGATGTTGATAATAAATTGATAAGCAAAGTAAGAATCTTTGATGTTTACGAAGGGAAAAATATTCCTGAAAATCAAAAATCAATCGCAATAAGTGTCACAATTCAATCATCTGAAAAAACACTGAATGATAATGATTTAGATAAAATAAATAAGTTAATTATTGAAACTGTAGAAAAAAAAACTGGTGCAAAAATTAGATCCTAAAAATTAAATGAGCACTATTGATAATATAAGAAATTTTGCAATCATTGCACACATTGATCATGGTAAATCAACGATCGCTGACAGAATTATTCATAAATGTGGTGGTTTAACTGAAAGAGAAATGAAAGCCCAAGTTCTTGATTCAATGGATATTGAAAGAGAAAGGGGGATAACTATAAAAGCACAAACAGTTAAATTGAATTACAAATCTAAAAATGGGAAGAATTATGTTTTGAATATAATTGACACTCCAGGACATGTAGATTTTAGTTATGAAGTTAGTAGATCTCTCTATGCATGTGAGGGATCAATATTAATAGTTGATAGTACACAAGGAGTAGAAGCTCAAACTTTGGCAAACGTTTATCAGGCCTTAGATATTAATCATGAAATAATTCCAGTATTAAATAAGATAGATTTGCCAGCTTCTGATTTGGATAGAACAAATAAACAAATAGAAGATGTTATCGGTATAGATACAGAAAATGCAGTTCCATGTTCAGGAAAAACAGGTGAAGGAATTGACGAAATTCTTGAAAAAATTATTAGTCAACTACCCGGTCCAAAGGGAAATCCTAATGAAGATTTAAAATGTTTACTGGTCGATAGTTGGTATGATACCTATCTTGGAGTTGTTATTCTTGTAAGAGTCATCAATGGTAAATTATCAAAAAACATGAAAATAAAAATGCTTTCAACAGATCAAGATTATATAGTAGAAAAAGTTGGAGTATTTACTCCCAAAGCTAAAGATATAAATGAGCTGTATGCTGGTGAGATTGGATTTATTACTACTGGTATCAAAGTTTTATCAGAAACTAAAGTAGGTGATACAATTTGTGATGCAACAAAATTAAAACTAGAGCCTTTGCCAGGATTTAAGCCCAGTAAACCAGTTGTATTTTGTGGTCTTTTTCCAGTTGATAGCTCTGAGTATCAAAAATTAAAAGATGGATTAGCTAAATTGCAATTAAACGATGCAAGTTTTTCATATGAAGCCGAGTCATCATCGGCGTTAGGTTTAGGTTTTAGATGTGGATTTTTGGGCTTACTCCACCTAGAAATAATTACCGAAAGATTAGAAAGAGAATTTGATGTAAATTTACTAACAACAACTCCCGGAGTTGTTTATAAGGTAAATTTAAACAATGGAGATATAATGGATTTACAAAATCCCTCGAGCCTTCCTGATCCAACTTTGATAAAATTAATAGAAGAACCTTGGATTAAAGCAACAGTCATTACTCCAGATCAGTATTTGGGATCAATTATTAAATTATGTCAGGATAAAAGAGGTATACAGACAAATTTAAGTTATTCAGGAAATAGAGCTGTTTTAAGTTATGATCTGCCATTGAATGAAGTTGTATTTGATTTCAATGATCGTATTAAATCTATGACAAGTGGATATGCAAGCTTTGATTATGAGATAATAGGTCATAGGGAGGGGGATCTTGTTAAATTGGGAATTTTAGTAAATGGTGAGCCAGTAGATGCATTGACTATGATGATTCATAAAGACTTTGCACAAAGGACAGGGAGAGAAGTTTGTGAAAAGTTAAAAGATTTAATTCCTAGACACAATTTTATGATACCTGTGCAAGCTGCAATAGGAGGAAAGATTATTGCTAGAGAAACAATTAAAGGTTTTAAAAAAGACGTACTTACCAAAATTCATGGGGGTGGTGCGACAGACAGAAAAAGAAAACTACTAGAAAAACAAAAAAAGGGAAAAGCTAGATCCAAACAATTTGGAAGAGTAGAAATACCTCAAGAAGCATTTATTGGTGTTCTTAAAATAAATAAAGAGAAATAACATATGTTTAAAACATCACTTAACTTTTTTTTATTTAAAGTTATTTTTTTTTTTGAAAGATTTAAGTCCAATTGTTTAAAAAAAAAGATTAAAAAAATTGATGATATTGAATTAAATAATTTTAAGAATTTTATAAAGAATAAAAATTTTACAACATTTTGGTTTTTAAATAATTTTAAACTTTTTAGTTTTTTTTTACCAAAAAATGAAAAAGAAATTTTTAATTATTTAGAGATAGGATCATTTGAAGGAATGTCAGCTTTATTTGTTGCCAATAAATATAAAGATTCTAATATTGTATGTGTAGATACTTGGTCAATGTCATTAAACAAATCTCAGATACTTGATTTTGATTTTCAAGAAATTGAAAAAAACTTCGACAAAAATTTAATTGGTTTAAATCTTTTGAAAATTAAAGACACATCAAGAAATGCTTATTCAAAAATTTTAAAATTAAAATATAATTATGATTATATTTACATTGATGGATCTCATGATGGTGAAGATATTTACTTTGATGCAACTCAATCCTTCAAAATTTTAAAAAAAGGTGGGATCATGATATTCGATGATATTTCAACAATAGATAGAAATGTAAATTTACAAGCTTTTCAGGCTTTTGAAAAATTTTATAAAGAAAATAAAAAAAATATTCGTGTTCTATACTTAAAAAGATTGGCAGTAATTAAAAAAGTTATTTGATTTTAAACTCATATAATCTTAGTTGAGAAAAACCTTTTATTAAATCTTGAGGTAATTGCCAGCCAACTAGATTCAGAGGATCTCCATATGAAATTTTTTTATTTATTGATGCATTTAAAACTCTAGATGTAAAATAATACGTTGAAAATAACTCTTCAATTTTTATTAGTTTAATTTTTGCAAAATTTGTTTTTTTTATTATTTTATCATCCAGATATAAATTATGCCAAGGTTTGATAATTTTTTTTAATTTTAATTTTTTTCTAAAAATATTGATCCTATTTAATCCAGTAAAAGAACTCTCCATAAAAAAAATTTTTGTGTTTTTTTTACAAAAAGAATTAATACTATTTATAAAAGCTTTTTGTTCTTTCCAAGATTTTAGATTTTGAATTGATCTTTTGGTAATTATGTAATCAAATTTTTTATTCTCATCAAATTGTTTTCTAATTTGATTCATATCAACACATGAATATGAAATATTTGTTGATTTTTTTTTGGCCTTATCAATTAGATTCTTACTAAAATCTAAACCATAACAACTACAATTATTTTTTTTATAAAGTTCTCTTAATAACTTTCCTTCTCCACAACCAATATCTAAGACTTTCGACCTCTTCTTTATAATAGTTAAAAAATATTTGATTTCAAAATTTTCTAAATTTTGATCATTTGTGCAGTTAAGAGATTTTTTTTTTGCTCTAAGATTCCAATAATTTAAAATTTTATTTTCTTTCATAAAAAAATTGTTTGATAGTGGTTGAGATTTTACTAAATTCTTTTGAGCTCATATCAGAAAAAAAAGGAATTCTTACAATCCTGTTAAAAATATTTTCAGTAACTGGCAATTTATAACTACAAAATTTTTTCCCCATTTTAGACTTATGTAATGGAACATAGTGAAAAGTCGCAGCAATATTTCTTTTTTGTAAATAATTTATAAATTTTGATGATAAATATTCATTTTTAAATATCATTGCTAATAAATGGAAAGCACTCTTTGAATCTTTGATTTTTTTTATTACATAAAATTCATCTGTTTCTAAGTTTAATAAAATTTTAGTAAATTTTTTCCATAAAATAAATCTTTTCTTTTGTATTTTTTTTGCTTTAAGTAACTGTGAGTAAAGTAAAGCACACGAAAGTTCCGGAGCTCTGTATTCAGATCCTAAATCTACCCAACTATAAAATTTTTTGTTGTTTGAAGAAATTATTTTTTTTTTATGATTTTTTATAATTTCACGTCTATTTGTGCCTTTGTCTAGAATGAAATTTGCCCTTTTAACAAGAGAGCTATTATTAATTGAAATACAACCTGCCTGACCACCAACAATATTCTTAGTTTCATGAAAGCTAAATACCCCAATATCTCCAATAGTTCCCAAAAATTTATTTTTATATTTACCTAGATAAGAATGAGCGGCGTCCTCGATGAGAAAAATTTTTTTTGATTTAGCGAATTTTTTGATTTTTTCTATTTCACAAGAATTACCAGCATAATGAATAATATATATTGCTTTAGTTTTTGAATTCGTTTTTTTTTTAATTTCATCAAAAGAAATATTTAAAGTACTAGAGTCTATATCAGCAAAAACAGGTTTAGCCCCTCTTAAAGTAATAGCATTAGCGAGGGAGACAAAACCATAAGAAGGCATAATGACCTCATCTCTATTTTGTAAATCAATTAAAATCGAGGATACTTCCAAGGCTGCAGTACAGCTGTGGGTTACGGCGATAAAATTTGATTTTATTTGTTTTTTAATTAATAATTCAGTTTTCTTTTGAAAATAACCATCAGTAAGAATCTTTGAGTCAAATATCTTTTTGAAATATTTTATTTCATTTTTGCTTAATGTTGGTTTAGTCAATGGAATCATTTCAAAATCCAGTCTTTAAATAAATCCTTATTATTTCTTAAATATTCAGGAAAATTTTCATCTATACTAACTTTTTTTAAATTTAAATTTCTTCCAAAAGGATCGATTAAATTATCTATCTTATATTTAATTTTTTCCAAATCTTTAAAACTATCTTTGTTAAATTCAGTATGTGCCATATTTTCAATTTTTTTTGCAATTTCTTTTGGTTCCATTAAATAAGTAAAATGCCAACCACCATTTTCAATTAATTGAATATTCCTTTCTTTATCAAATCTCCAAAATGGATATTTTATGTTTTTTTTTTTTAAAAGTCTAAATTTAAAAAAGGACTTTAAGTATTTTTTTTTACAAATTCGAGATCCAGCCCAATCACCATTTCCTTCATCCACACCTAATATATTTAATTTATAGTAATACATATTTTGAAGAAAAAGACCAAATTTAAATTTGGTATCTTTAAAATTTTTAATAATTTTTGGATTTGGTATTTCATCTTCATCTGAAAAGATTATTAAATCATCTTGATTGGCATTTTTAATTCCTTGAAACAAATATTCCATTTGAATTTTAAGCAATCCATAATGTTTTTTATTTTTAGTTTTTATCTCAGGAAGGTTATCAATTTTAAGATAAATAATTTTTTCACTGTGTTTATTTAAAAAATCCAAATTAAAATTATAGCCCTTATACTTTCCAGTATGAGATTTAGACGCTTCGCAAACAACAAAAAAATCTACATATTTTTTTAAAATATTAAATCTCATTTCGAATAAAGCATTCGCATTATAAAATGTTATACAATCAAAAATTTTTTGTTTCATTTTCTATATTTACTTGTATCAAAAAAAATATAAGGCCAATCTAGAGTTTTTGAATATTTTTTGAACCAAAAAGGTAAATACCTTTCCGCTAAAAAACCATAAATCCTTCTTTCTCCAAAAGAATTAAGTTTTAAATTTTTAAATTTTTTCTCACATTTAAATAACCAATCAAAAATTTTTTCATAGTATGCATTTATTAAACTTTCTTTTTTACAAATAAATAGATTATGGGGATTGAATTCATTTTTATTCAAAAATTTAACAAAATCTTCTTTTTCATCTTCATCTAAAAGATCAATTGCTTGATTTAGAAAATATGAACCATGATTCATAATAAAATGATCTTTAATACTACATTTTTTAAATAACAAAGACGGTTTTTTTAAAAGATAATCAAAGTTATTTTTGATAAGTTTCATAAATTTTTGTTTACCCAAATGTATTGGTTCTGCCAATATTGTATCGTAATCTTTCCACTCCATGGGAGGTTCTTGTAAAATTATGGAGTCTAATTCATTTAAATTTTTCGGCGTAGAACAATTTTTTTTAACCCAAAATCTTCTATAGGTACAAAAACCAAACCAATCTTCATTATTAATTTTGATTTTGTTATTTTTCCAAAGATTATAATGAAAAGTGTACTCTCCAAAGTTGATATTTTTATTGGATATATTTAAACCATCTTTATCATTAAGCCATTTCATATCAAATTTTTGATTTCCAAGACCAACAGGAATTAAATTATTTTTTTTAAATAAGTCATAATTTTGATTATAAATTGAGAGACAAAAAATTTTCATATCAAATTGAAGATAAATTTAATCATAATTTCATTAAATTAAATTTCAAGACAATTAAGATGAGATAGATTATTATTCTAGTATTATACTTAATATAAATAATGACAACTAATAAATATATTTTTTTAATCCATTGTCCTTCAAATTCTCTTTTAAATGGAGGTGCAGAAACCTTACATCAGTTTGCATTTCATTTAAAAGAAAACAGTTTTGAGACTTACATCAATTATTTCCCAAATATTGATACAGTAAATTTACCAGAAAACTTATTAAGTTATAAAATTCCAAAAAAGGACTTTGAGGATAATCATAATATAATAAATATAATTCCAGAAGTTGAAACATCTAGAACAAAATTAATTTCCAAAGGTAAATGTGTAATTTATTGGCTATCTGTTGATAGTTATTTTAGAAAAAATTTAGACAAACCTTTTTGGAAAAATTGGAATTATTATAGAAAATCAATGAAAAAAAGGGTTTTTTTATTTAAATTAAAGAAATATCATCATTTAGCAAATAGTTATTATGCTTTAAATTTTTTGAATAAAAAAAATTTTAATACAAGTTTAATTAGGGGATATATTTCTGATTTTTTCGATGGAAAATTTGAAAAAAAAAATAAAGAAAATATAATCTTGTATAATCCTAAGAAAGATCAAGTTCATTATAAAAGAATTTTTAATCAATTTCCTCAATATAAATTTGTGGCATTATCTAATATGTCAAAGGTTGAACTAAAAAAAATGTATTCAAAGTCTAAAATTTTTATGGACTTGGGTACACATCCTGGAAGAGAAAGAATGCCGCGAGAGGCATCTGCGATGGGTTGCGTTATTATACTAGCCAATAGAGGTTCAGTAAAAAATGACTTTGATGTCCCAATTAATAAAATTTATAAATTTGATTTAAAAAAAAAAAATGTATACCAGGATATTGGAAATTTGATTCAAAATATTTTTGATAATTTTGAAAATCACATAAATTCGATTGAAAGTTATAGAGAGGAAATTTCAAATTATATTGATAAAAAAAGATTTAATGAAAATACAAAAATCTTTGCATCAAAAATTACAGAAAAATTTGATAAAGAGTAAAATATGTGTGGAGTAGTTGGATTTGCAGATTATAAAAAACAAGCTTCATTAAATCTTTTAAATAAACTTGTAAACAAACTATCACACAGAGGCCCCGATGACTATGGAAGTTACTTTGATGAAAATAAATTAAGTTATATAGGTTTAGGCCACTCTCGACTTTCAATTTTAGATCCCACTCAAAAAGGCAAACAACCAATGATTTTTAAGGAAATTGTTATTTCATATAATGGTGAAATATATAATTTTTTAGAATTAAAAAATGAACTCAAAAAAATAGGATACGAATTTGAAACCAGAACAGACACAGAAGTTTTATTAAAAGCTTATCATTGTTGGGGCATAGAGTTTATCCATAAACTAAATGGTATGTTTGTAATTTCATTATTAGATAAAAAAAAAGAAAAATTTTATTTAATAAGAGATAGATTGGGAATTAAACCAATTTATTGGTTTTTTGATGATGAAACTTTTATATTTAGCAGTGAACTAAAAGTTTTTAAATCTATTGCTTTCATAAAAAAAAAAATTTCGATGGATGGTTTAAGTTGTTACTTTAGATATGGCTATATTCCTGAACCATATTCCATTTTAGAGGGAGTAAAAAAATTAGCAGCAGGGTCATTTCTTGAATTTTCAATAATAAAAAAAAATTTTACCATAAATAAATACTGGGATTTAAATAATAAAAAATTTGGAATGGATAATTCAAGTGAAGAAAATGTTCTTAATAAATTAGACTCTCTAATAAGAGATTCAGTTAAATTGAGAATGATTTCTGATTTTCCAGTTGGTATTTTTTTAAGTGGTGGATATGACAGTTCATTAGTAGCATCATATATGACTGAATTATCGAATAAACCTGTTGAATCATTCACTATTGGTTTTAAGAATAAATTGTTTGATGAGTCTGTTCATGCTCAAAAGATATCAAATTTTTTAAAAACCAATCATCATGAATTTATCATTGATAACGAAGATGTTTTAGATATTTTTAAAGAATACAAAAATTTATATGATGAACCTTTTGGGGATCCTTCGTTTTTACCAACAGCTTTTTTATCAAAAAAAACCAAATCTATAGTTAAGGTAGTTCAAAGTGCAGATGGTGGTGATGAACTTTTTATTGGTTATGATAAATATCGAAAAATATTAAAAAGATATAAAAAATCTAAATTAATTCCATCATTTTTGAAAAAATTTCTGAAAATTATATTAAATGAAGATTTATTAACAAATAAAAAAAATAGTAGTTATATTAATAATGAAAATCTTAATGATTGGTTAATTGATGAAAGTAAAGTAAATACTAATGACCAGTTAAACAAATTATTAATAAATCCAAAATTTTCTAAAACTAATTTTCATAATTATTCCTTGTTTAATGATGATTTAAATGAAATGTTGTATCTAGATGTAAAAACTTTTTTAGTAGACGATATTTTATGGAAAGTTGATAGAGCCACAATGTATTCAGGATTAGAAGCTAGAGATCCTTTGTTAGATTTTAGATTAGTTGAATATGCCCTTAATATTCCAACTAAAACAAAATTAAAGAATAATCAATTAAAATATTTACTTAAACAACTTGCACACAAAAAAATACCGAAAAAATTATTGGATAGGCCTAAACAAGGTTTTAATCTCCCAATAGTTGATTTGGCTCTTACTTTCTATAGAGAGTATAAAGATGTTTTATTAAAAGAATCTACTATCATGGAACAAAATTTATTTAATGTGAATGAAATTCAAAAATTAAAATATGAGATAGATAATAAAAAATACAAAAACATAGGAAACTTATGGTTATTGTTAATTTTTCAAATTTGGTATTATGATTTTTATGCACTTTAGTTTATTTGAGGAGAGGTGGCCGAGTGGTTGAAGGCGCACGCTTGGAAAGCGTGTAAAGGGGCAACTCTTTCATGGGTTCGAATCCC
>MDTG01106361.1_pt1 | contig 10371 bp, 8 predicted proteins | sample 811421 | NCBI WGS metagenome assembly MDTG01 (sample SAMN05326645, study PRJNA326480) | marine metagenome | isolation source: seawater | place: Pacific Ocean: South East | collected 2011
AATTTTTTATCAGATATATTTAAAAGCGAGTTTTTATTTTCAGAAAATTTATTTTTTGAATCAGAAATATCGTTAGAAATTTTTTGTGATAAATCTGATATACTTTTGCAGGAATAGAGAAATAGAAGAAAAAAAAATAAATAAATAAATTTTTTCATCAGTTTTGAGATATTTTATTTTTAAAACTTTTCTTTAATTCTTCATATCTCTCTAGAGCTTTTTTATTCATTAATTGTTCAACTTCATATTCCTTATTTTCAATATTTTTTTGAGAATTAAACTGTATTAGTTTTTTATTCATTATTCTTTCATTTTCTAACTTATCAACTGATTTTAAGTATGTTAATTTGTATTCATTAACTTGTGACATAAATAAACTATCATAGGGCCCATTGGATGAAAAAAGTTTGATTACAATTGGAGATAATTCTACCAAAATAAATATTAACATGATAAAATAAATTGAAATATTATCTAGATCATTTAATATTTTAATTTGATTAAAAAAACCTAGTGATTTCGAAGCTAGAATTTTATCCTTATCAGCTTTAAATTCTTCAAAATATAATTTTCTTTCGATAGAATTATCAGAAATAAGTTTTTCATATTGGGACCTTTCAAATTTCATTTCTATTAAAAAATCGTCGTATTTGCTTTTTTTTGAAAAACACTCAACCCCTCTGCCCTTCAACATAGTTCCACAGGTACCATCACATTCGCACTTATATTCCTTGTAATATTCTTCTTGTAAAACCAACTTTTTTTCATAAGCTTTTGTAATTTCTTCCCTTTTACTATCTAATATCAATAAAGATTTTTTAAAAGAGCTATCTAATTGATTTAAGTCAGTGAGTTGTTGTTTTTTTGCATGATTTTTTATTTCATTTGAAAATAGTTTTACCTCAAAAGGTTTCGATATTGTTATGGCAATAACAATAGCAATTAGGATTCTTGGAAAAGCCTTAACAATTTTATACAAAAAAATTTCATCTGATGTTATACTAGAAACGATATATCTATCTAAGTTAAAAATAATAAAACTCCAAAAAAATGAGCCTAAAATACTAATTAATAAAGACTCAAAAATTATGGAAAGTGCAAAAAAAGATGATATAAAAGCTAATATTGAAGTAAAAAAAATTGTAGCACCAATACTAGCATATTTGATAATTTCAAATTTTGGACATTTTGAAATTAAATCCAGGCTTACTCCCGAACAAAAAAGGAAAAACCTAGTTATGATATCTATTTCATAAATTCTATTCAACAGAAATTAGTTTTTAAGTTAAATTATGATTTTTTAAATAAAATATCACTGAGTTTTTTAAAAAACTTATTAATAATATTTTTTGACACAACATTTTCATTATTAATTATTTTATCATTGTTATCAAATCCATAAAAAGATAATTTTTTAGATTTTTTTGTGTTCAAACTAATGTAAGTAAAAATAAAATGTTTGTTTTCACCCAGTACAAATTTGTGAGTATCTTTCAAATTCAAATCTCCTAAATTTGCTTCAAAAAACTTTCCTTTAGTTGCAATGTCCCAAGACAAATAAACTTTTTGATTTTTGTATATAGCATATGTATTTGAATAATTTGAAGTGGGTGTAATTTCAATATATTTTTGTAAAATTTCATCAAATACTTTAACTTTTATATTTATTTCATCTTCAATATAAATTTTTATAAAAATTGTTTTTTTTAAAGTAAAATCTTTATTTTTTGCTGTAAGATTAAATTTAGTGTCGGCATCAACTGACTTAATTAAAGAGTCATTACTTGTAACAACTCCAATATTATTATCGATTGAAATTTCGTGAGCATTTTTTACATTCCAAGTTAATTTAAAATCTTCATTTTTGTTTACTATAGTTTTGTCAGAACTAAAAGTAGCGCTTATATCACCTGAAAGCAGGTTTAATCTATTTTTTTTTGTGGATAAAGATTCAAATAAAGAATTTTTTTGTCTAAACAATTCTTCATTTAAAACATTTAAATTTTTATTTTTTTTTGAAATCAAATATGATTTATCAAAAATTCCAAAAAAATCTTTCTCGGAAAAAATTTCGGAATCATTTACAAAGTATACAGAGCCCTCAAAATCAATTATTTTCTTTGCACAATTCACAAGATTAATTGATTTTTTTATGTTGCTACTAACAACAATAAACTCGACATTAACTCCCTCATTCATTTTTTTTAAAATGTGCTCATTAAATCTAATAAATCCAAATTCGTCAACCAATATTTGAATTAGATGACTGGATCTACTAATTTCTTTTTCTACTTCACCGTAAAATTCATTAGAATTAAAATATCTGAACAAAACCTATTTTTTTTTTATAAATTTAGCATTCTAGTTTAAATAATTACAATTTAGTATTTATTATTATGTCAAATAATCCGTTTGTTGGACTAAGACCCTACAAGTCATCAGAAAGTGATTTTTTTTTCGGCAGGAAAAAAGAAGTTGAAGATGTACTTTCAATATTACAAAAAAACAAACTTGTATTATTAACAGGTCCCACTGGATCGGGAAAAAGCTCAATCGTAAATGCGGGATTAATTCCAAGATTGAAAAAAGGTTTCAGTGGTCAATCTGGAAATGAATGGGCAATTTGTAAATTTAGACCAGGACTTTCTTCAATTAACAACTTATCTGTCTCGTTATCTCAGGGTGAGCTAGTATTAGATCATAAACCAAAGACCAGCGACTTTAAAACCTATAAAAAAACAATTGAAAACGTTGAAAGCCTGGCAGTTGCTAAAATTTATAAAGAATCAGAAATTTTTAATAAAAAAAATCTTTTAATAATAATTGATCAACTTGAGGATCTTTTTGTTTTTAATGAATATTCAAATAGCAATTATAATGAAACTGAAGCACTATTAAATATCGCTGCACGAACGGTTAAATTGACCGAAACATCTATTTATTTTGTACTCGTTTTAAAAACTGAATTTATTAAAAATTTGAGTTTGTTCTCAAACTTTCAACACTTAATCAGTGGCTGTGAGTATTCACTTCAAAAATTATCTGGACAGGGAATTCATGAAATTATTGAAAATACTTTTTTTAAAAAAAATATTTCATTTAAAAACTCTTTTCTCGAAAAAATTAATAATGATCTAAAAAAAGATCTTAGTTTATTAACAAATCTTCAGTATTTATTCTACAATATATATCAAAATTTCAAAGAAAATGATATAATTTCCGAAGAAAATACACAAGATTTTGGAACGATATCTACAGTATTAAAAATTAAATTTTCAAATTTCTTTAATAAACTTGACAACGACGAGAAAATATTTTTTGAAATGTTTTACAAGTCATTATTTAATCTTGAAATGAGCGACAATAATTCAGATTATAAAAAGTTAGGGGATCTGATAATTAACTCTGGAAAAGATAAAAAATTTGTATTAGATTTTATAAATAAAGTTCAATTAAATTTTCAATCTAAATTTGAAAAAATCCAGCCAATTATTTATCAAACAAATGAAAACAGTAAATATAATTTAAATGATATTATCATTGTAAACTACATTAAAACAGAAATTTATAAATGGGACAAAGAAAAAACTTGGTTAAATGAAGAATTAAAATTCTTTGATGATTATAATCTTTTTTATAATTATTCAAAAAAATACAAAAACGGATCAATAGGACTTTTAAAATCTCCTGAACTCGATCTAGCTTTAAATTGGAGAAAGAATAATTTTAATAATAAAAATTGGGCAAAAAATTATAATCTAAATTATGAGCAAACAATAAATTATATAAATAAAAGTGAAATAACTTGGAATAAAGAAATTGAATACAAGGAACTTAAAAGAAGACAAGACCTAAAAAGAAGAAAGAGATTTACACAAATCATTTTAGGTTTTCTTTTAATTGCAATTATTGCCTTTTTTTATGCAAAAAATGAACAAAGAATTGCAGGTGAACAAAAAGTAAAAGCCGACATTGCTAAAGAAGAAGCAGTAAAATCAGCCACTCTAGCGAAAATAAGTAAAGATAAAGCTGATATCGAAGCTAAGAATGCACGTGAATCTGCCAAATTAGCTGCCAAACAAAAAGAAAAAGCTGATATAGCAAAGGAGAAAGCTGAAAAATCAGCATATCAAGCCAGAATAAGTAAAATTAAAGCCGATAATGAAGCTGAAAACGCCAGAAAATCAGCAAAATTGGCAGCAGAGCGAAAAGAAGAAGCAGACCTTGCCAGAAATAAAGCAGAAAAATTGAAAAATGCATCATTGATCGAAACTGAATTTTTCCCTTTGGTTTTAAAACTAGAAAAATTAGGAATTGACGATTTTGAAGAAAATAAATTAAAAAAACTTATAATTATAGATTCCGCACTTAGCAAAGCCTTGAAATATGAAAAAATAAATTTAGAATTAAATAATAAAAGCAAAGAAACGGAGTCTTTATACATACTATTACAAACATCACTTCAAGTTTTAGAAAATAAAAATAGCTACAGTGAAAGCTCGATGTTGATAGGAAAAACAGATGACAAATCTGCAATAAGAGCAATAAGTACATTTGAGAAAAAGATGATAGCTTATGGTGGTGATAATGGATTATTAACAATTATAAATGATAGTGTAATCAAAAACATTAATATATTAAACGAAAGATTACGTTCTATTAAATTTATTAATAATGAAAAGATTTTAGTTGGAACATTTGAGGGGAATTTATATCAAATTAATATTATTGATGAAGAAATTAATTTGTTAAATACGTTCGATTCTACAATAGAAAATATTTATTCCGATTATTCAAATTATATATATTTAGTAAAAGAAAACTCTTTGAGTATTTATGATTTAAATTTTAATTTGATTAAAAAAAATGAACTTAACATATCTGCTTCTTATTATGATACCAATAGAAAAAGTCTTTTTCTAGTTTCTGAAAATAAAATATTTAGTTACACGGATAACACTTTTAATGAACTTAAATTATATGGAATACAAGATTCAAGTGACAATGAGTTTGATTTACAAAAAACTGTAATTACATCTTTCGTTAAAATTAATAATCTATTGGTGTTAGGGACACAAAAGGGTCAATTAATATTTTATATTAGCACTGGAAAAAATAATTATAAATACAGAGAAAAAATTGATGTCCACTTTACAGAAATAACAAAATTATTTTTTGATAAATACAATAAGATTCTATATTCATCTAGTTATGACAATCAACTCTTAAAATATAATTTATTTGAAAATGATTCTTTAGATATAAAAAATGCTAATAATAATTTACTATCACTTGAAGGCCATCAAAAATGGGTTTGGGACATTAATGAATATATAGATTACCAAGGAAAAAGAAGACTTTTAACAAGTGATGAAAATGGCAACTTAATATCATGGTTTTTAAATCAAAAAGACCTTGTAGAAAAGGTTAGTGAACTCCAAGAGACGGAAAAAAATAAAATGAATTAAAATTTAAAATGAAAATTGGAGTTGTATGTGAAAATAGCCTGGAGGATAAATTAATTTTAAATTTAATTTCTAAAAACATTTCAAAATATTATAAAAATAATGTTTGCATTGATCTTTTCATTCTTAATAACAAATCAAGTCAATTTGAATCAGTTTTTTACAAAAGCAAAGAATGGAACAAAGTTGTAGCTATTGAATTTACAATAAAGTTCTTGAAGCTGACGAGAGTTACGAATTATGACTATTTTTGTGACATAAGTAATTCTTTTAAAACATTTTTTTTATCAAAAATTTTTACAACAAAAAAAAAGATTTCTGTTTCTAGTAATATTTTTGATTTAGCTTTTCGGCAAAAAATTAAAAATCCAAAACAACATTTAAACTTATTTATTAAAGAAATTATCCCACAAAATCACACAATAGACTACTATCCAAAAGTTGATTTTGATGAATCAAAAAACAATGATCTAGTTAAATGGATATTTGAAACATCGTCTCTGCAAAGTTTTTCTAAAACTAAATTTCTTCTTTTATATTATGATGTAATGGAACAAAAGGACGAAAAAATGATTTCTGATATTATTAAACTTGTAAATGATACTTTTAAAACAAAGATTATTTTGATAATTAATTCCAATAAAAATAATTCGTTTAAGATCTATGAAAATTTGGATGAAAATTTAAAAAGGATCGTAATTAAAAATTTTATTAATTGTGAGGATTACGTTCAAACTTTTTTAATTTTGAAAAGAAGCAATTTTTTAATTTCTAACAATAAGAACATTACTCACATTTACAAGTATATTTCAGGAAACAAGTTTGTTGAAATTAAAAAAAAAATAAAACCCTTTTTTTTTAATCTCCTAAAAAATGATAAACAAAATAACAATAATGAAAATTTATTTTCAAAAATTTCTAAAATGTTAATTGAAATCAATAATTAAAATAAAAAGTTTTGAACATTAACAATAAGGCTATTCTATACATGTTATTAAGTGTTTTATCATTTAGCATGATCAATTATTTTATAAAATCGTTGTCGTTGCTTTCACCATATCAAATTCTTTTTTTTAGATCAATACCTGCCTTAATAATCTGTATAACTATAATTTTAAAACAAAAAATTTCATTCTGGGGAAATCAAAAAAAATTATTGATAACTAGATCTATTATCGCTACTACATCAGTTTTACTATATTATTCCTCCATAAAATACCTTCCGATTGGTGTTGCCGCAACTATCAGATATCTTGCCCCTATTTTTGCCATTTTTTTTGCAATAATAATTCTAAAAAATAAGTTCCAAAAAGTAAATATAATTACCATAATTTTTGCTTTTATCGGTGTTACTTTAGTTGGATCTTTTTCAAATAATGTAACGTTAATAGGGATTACACTAATTTTCATGTCTGCAATTACTCTTGGAGCTTCTTTTGTTTTAGTTTCAAAAATTGGTACAAAGGATTCACCTGTTGTAATTGTTTTTTATTTTTCTCTATTCAGCATAGTCGTTAGTAGTTTTTTATCGATATTTTACTGGGAAACAATTACAAAACAAATGGCACCATCTCTAATTTTAATTGGAATATCTGGATTTTTAGCACAATATTTTTTAACAAAAGCTTTTCAAACTGGAGATCCCAAAAAAATTGCACCAATTAAATATTTTGAAATAATTGTAACTATGAGTTTTGGTTTTATATTTTTTGATGAGCAATACTCTTTACTTTCTGTAATTGGTGCTGTAATTTTGATATTTTCTTTAAGTGTAACATTTTTAGACATAAACAAAGATGGAAAAATTGATAAAAATGATTTGGAATTATTTTATAAAAATCTTGACATAAACGATGATGGAAATATTGACTTTAAAGATTTTTTAGATTATTTCAAAAGATTTAAAATTTTCAAATAATTATGATTAAATTTTTAACATTAATGTTGTTTTTATTTGTTTCATCAAATAATTCAAAACTATTAATAATTGGTCATAGGGGAGCAAAGGGACATGTAGCGGAAAATACTTTAGCCTCGATTAAAAAAGCATTAGAACTTGGCGCAGACGGAGTTGAAATAGATGTCTTTCGATGTTCTAGTGGAGAAATTGTATTATTTCACGACCAACGATTGGATGCTTTAACAAATGGATCGGGACTTATAGAAAACAAATCCCTTGCGGAATTAAAACGTTTAAAGGTATTGGGAACTAATGAAAAAATTCCTACTCTTGAGGAAATTTTTAAAATAATAGATAAAAATACATTTTTGAATATTGAACTGAAAGGATCAAATACTGCAAAATTGTCTCTTGAAATTGTGAAGAGACAAATAAAGAAGAATAAAATTTTACATGAAAATATTTTGTTTTCTAGTTTTGATTGGAAAGAATTAGAAAAATTAAGAAAATTTGACGAAAAAATTAAAATTGCTTTAATCACTGAAAATAATCCTCTTTTAGCTATTGAGCCCGCCTTAAAATTGAAAGCAGTGGCGATTAATCCTTCTTTTAAAAAATTAAATAAAAAAATTGTCGAGAAAATTTTTGCCTCCGGACTCAAGGTTTATACTTGGACTGTTAATAAAAAAAATGAAATCGATAAAATGAAAAAACTTGGTGTTAGCGGTATTATTACTGATTATCCTGACAGAATCTAGAATATCAGTTAAAGTAATGTTTTGATCATAAAATTTTTAGCAAAAATGTAAGATTTTTTTCTTGCCTCTGAATTTCCACCAATTGTCACTCCCCTAGAGGTACAAAATAAAAATCCAATTTTTTGAAGAATTGAATTTGACATCGGAATATTCAAGTAGTTCATTAAAACATAACCATCTTTTGTTAATTTAAAAGAGCAATCTTTAAAACTATAGCCCTTTTCATTAATTTCTAAACCACCTTTTCTATCAAAACCATGATGAGAATTTTTGTATACGGTAAGATTAATATTAGTTGTTTTTTTAAGCTTGTTTGTCAAATTAACACATGGTTGTGAAGGGGTCCAATCGTCTAATTCGCCAATTAAAATATGTATTGGAGAATCTGTAAATTCTAAATTTTCTGGTTCAAAAAAACAAGGTGGATAAAAAGCCAAATGAGAGGCAAAATTAAGATTATTATTTATTGCATTTTTAAGGGGTTTCCAAGCAGAAAATAAGGTAACTGCTCCACCTAAGCTCCAACCAGTAATAGAAATTTTATCTTTATCAATTTTGGGGTGATTTGACAAAGATTCTAAAGCTCTATATGCATCTAAAACCATGGCTGCAGTAGTAACTTGGGTTTGATCCCCAACAGTTGACTCTATTCTTCTACTTTTAAAGCTATTTAACTCAAAAGTTGCAAATCCTAAATCTTGATACATTTTCAAGTATTCATAATGATGGTTTTTCCAACCCAAACTGCCTGCAACACCTAGTATTAAAGGGTATTTCTTTTCAGGATTTAATGAATCAAAGGGGATAAATAAATTTCCGAAAACCTCTTGATTTTCTTGATTTTTTAAATCTGTGATAACATCATGAAAAGAAAAAGGATTAGCACTTTGAAAAGTGATTTTTTCAAATGTGTTCTGACAATTCAAATTAAATGATATTAAAAAAACAAGTATATATTTTTTCATTTTAACTTCCAGTTTTCCCAAACAAATACATATTGATAAGTAAGTTCATGTGTTAGTTCCAATTTTCTTTGAATATTAATCATGCGCTCCTCAGCATTTTGAATAATAAAATCATGAAATTGAACCTGAATATTTTTAAAGATTGAAATCATGTTGTTTTCCAACAGAGCTTCTAATACTTCATACTCACCTCCTTCGATGTTAATTTTGATTAAATCAATTTTTTTAATTTTATTTTTTTTGATAAAACCTACAATAGATTTTAATTTAATTTTTTGAGAATTACTTGAATTAATATAAACGGATGAACCATCATCAGTGGAGCTAATTTCCACAGTACAGTCTTTTGCTGATAAGCCATAATTGTATTTGAATACTTTATCATTGTTTATAAAAGTATTATTAATAATCTGGAAAAAAGATGGTACGGGTTCAAATATATATATATGGGATTTATATAAATTGTAAATTGATGAAGCAAACTCTCCCTTATAACCACCAAGGTCAAATACAATAGAATCTTTGTTCAGAGGGTAATTTAATCTCAGTGTCTCATCTCCCTTTACATCGAACCAAGGTTTACAACGCTTATATTGAAGAATTTTTTCTTTACTTAAAAATAATTCCTTGAAATAATCTTTTATTTTTTTTATCATTTTTTTGAAAACCTTTTTTCAAAATTAACCTTTATTTCAGTAATCTATTTTTAAAGTGATTTTATTAGACCACCATCAATTGGAATATTAGCACCATTTATGTAAGAAGCATTTTCAGAAGCCAAAAATGTAACTAGATAAGCAAACTCTTTTGGGTTTCCTATCCTCTTAAGTGGAACAATATTTTTCATCGTTTCATAAACATCTTCAATACTAACATTAAATTTTTTAGCTTTCTCTGAGTTGAGTTCTTTGATCCTCTGGGTATCAAAGTAACCAGTTAATATATTATTTACTGTAATGTTATATGGGCCCAAATCATTAGATAGAGTTTTTGCCCAAGTTGTAACTGCAGCGCGTATTGAATTTGATAATATCAAATAACTTAGGGGTTCTTTAACGGAAACAGATGCCATATTGATTACTCTTCCCCATTTATTTTTCTTCATATAATTTAAAGCAAGCATGGTAGTAAAAACAATATTTTTAAATAATAATTCAAAAGCTTTCTGATAATCCTCAACCGAGACATTAAAAACGTCGCCAGCTTTGGGTCCCTGTGTATTGTTAATTAGGATATCAATTGGATTCTCAGATAAATATTTTTTAATGGTTTTTTTATATTTC
>MDTG01291695.1_pt1 | contig 10371 bp, 8 predicted proteins | sample 811421 | NCBI WGS metagenome assembly MDTG01 (sample SAMN05326645, study PRJNA326480) | marine metagenome | isolation source: seawater | place: Pacific Ocean: South East | collected 2011
GTCGAGATATGTTCTCCAGAACAATTTGGGGTTCTAGAATTTCTCTCACTGTAGGGTTTTTCGCGATAGTTTTTGGATTCATCGTTGGGGGACCCATAGGGATCGTTGCAGGTTTTTTCAAAGGTGCGACCGATAAATTTCTCTCTATCATAATTTTCATACTCTTTGCTTTCCCGGGTTTGGTACTCGCACTTTTGATTATTTCACTTTTAGGTCAGACACTCGCAGTTGTTTGTTTAACAGTTGGAGTCGTAGGTGTTGCACCAATTGCACGTTTAGCGCGAGCAATCACAATTGCTACTGCTGAAAGAGAGTTCGTGGCGGCATCAAGAATTCTAGGATCCACCAATCGGAGAATCATGATTCGAGAAATTCTTCCTAATGTGACTATCCCAATGGGAGCCCTGGCGTTTTTAGGTATGGCCCTGGCGATTGTCGGAGAAGGAGGGCTTGCATTTTTAGGACTTTCGGTTGAAGAAGGATTTTCTTGGGGAAAGATGATTGTTTTGGGATCTGCTTCTAGAACTCTTCAAAAAGCGCCATGGGTTTCAATGTTTCCTATAGGAATAATGTTTTTAACAGTTATGTCACTTAACTATGCAGGTGACAGGTTAAGAGATTTCTTTGACGTGCGTGAAATAGGAATTGGGGGAGGTTGATAATGTCTGCCCCATTAGTTTCTGTTGAAGATCTTCATGTCAGTTTTTTAACTGAACAAGGCTCCGTGCGAGCGGTTGACGGCGTTTCATTTGATCTTGAGCCCGGGAAATCAATAGGAATTGTAGGTGAATCCGGATCCGGTAAATCTGTTACCGCCAAAACACTGATGAATCTTTTGCCTTCTTATGCGCAAGTGGAAGGTTCAATGAAATTTGACGGAAGAGATTTAAGGGAAATTGCTGGAAAGAAAGAAAAACATTTCTGGGGTGTAGAAATGACCATGATTTTTCAAGACCCGATGACTTCTTTGAACCCGGTTAAACGCGTAGGTGAGCAGATTGCTGAATCACTGCGTGTTCATATGAACCGAAGTCGCAATGAAGCTATGGCCGAAGCTGGAGATTTACTTGAACAAGTAGGAATTCCAGAACCTGCTAAACGGCTTCGACAATATCCACATGAACTTTCTGGAGGTCTCAGACAAAGGGTTGTGATCGCCATAGCTTTGGCATGCGGACCAAGGCTTTTAATAGCTGATGAACCCACAACTGCCTTAGACGTCACAGTCCAAAAGCATATTTTGGACCTTTTAGACGATCTTCGCAAAGAGCGTGGCATGTCGATGATTCTCATAACGCATGACCTTGGAGTCGTAAAAGGTCGCACAGATGAAATCATGGTCATGTACGGAGGTCGAACGATGGAAGAGGCTCCAACTCCTACTCTCTTCGAATGTGATGGACTGCATCCCTACACGGAAGCTCTGAATGCAACAATCCCAAGGATCGACACTCCAAGCCATACGAGACTTGTTCCTATCCCAGGCAAACCGCCAGAGGTAATAGGTAAAATTATAGGTTGTCCATTCGTTCAGAGATGCCGCTATTCCACTAGTGAGTGTTTAACTGAGATGCCACCACTAGTTGAGCAAGGAGAGGGGCACTTTTGCGCATGCCATAATCCGGTGGGTACGCCGGAAGGCCTTAATGCCAGAGAGGCTAATCAGAATGCGGGTTACACGCCTGCAGGTTTAGACATGAAAGAATTTGAAATACCCGCTGTTCGTAGAGATACAGGAGAGCTCTGATGGCTGGTAGTGGAGTGGCTCAGTTGCGTGATGATGATGATGACATAGTTCTAAGTGTTGAGAACCTAGTAATGGAATTTTCTGTAGGTCGGAACGAAATCGTTCATGCAGTCTCTGATGTCAGCTTTGACGTCAAAAAAGGCGAAACACTTGGAATTGTTGGTGAATCAGGATGTGGTAAGTCCACAACTGCTCGATCTATAGTGCAACTCCCCAAGCCGACGTCAGGCAGTGTGATGGTCACTTCGGAGGGGGACTCAATTGAACTCACAGGCTTAAAGGGAGATGCACTTAGAAAAGTAAGACCTAAATTGCAGATGATTTTCCAAGATCCTATTTCTTCCCTTAATCCCCGAAGAATAGTCCGCGAAGTAGTTAAAGAAGGACTAACTATATGGCCCAAAGGCATGAGCGCACAACAAATCCAAGAAAGGGTTGACGAGGTTCTTGAATCTGTTGGTATTGACCCTGAAATAGCAGCAAATCGAAGAGCACATGAGTTTTCTGGTGGGCAATGTCAGCGGATCTCTATAGCCAGAGCTGTTGCGTTAGATCCTGAAATTCTTATTTGCGATGAGCCTGTTTCTGCTCTTGACGTTTCCGTTCAAGCGCAGATACTAAATCTTTTAGAGGAAATGAAAGACAAGTATGGTTTGACGCTTTTGTTTATAAGCCATGATCTATCAGTAGTTAGGAACGTCAGTGACCGGGTGGTAGTGATGTATCTCGGAAAAATTTGTGAGATTGGCAGTTCCGATACTATTTATTCTTTACCGGCACACCCGTATACTCGGGTCTTGTTGGCATCAGCGCCTGAACCTGCTTCTACAGTTGATGCGTCTGAATCAGCAATAGGTGACGACATGCCATCACCTATAAATCCCCCAACAGGTTGTCGGTTCAGAACCAGATGTCCATCTGCACAAGCTATATGTGAAGACAAAGAACCTGAAATGCAACAAGTAGGCGAAGATCATTTCGTGGCCTGCCACTTTCCTGTTACGAATAATTAAGAGATCAGACCGAGTATTTGGTCTTCATAAGACCAATCAAATTCTCGACCACCACTTTCTTGATGCCATTTATAGGTTTGAGAAGCCATTGTTGACAGATTATGTTTCGGCTGCCAGCCGGTGTCTTTGCAAATAGCATCGATGCTGAACATTACATCCCGATCCCAACGGTGAATATTTGGAGCTAATCTGGGAATGACACTCGTAAAACGAAAACGATGACGAATAGCAGCCTGTTTCCGTGAAGCTTCTTCACTGGTTCTGATATCCACTTTCACCTTGCTGTTAGATGCTGAATCAAATTCAATCTCACCATCCCAGAGTCGCTCCATTATCTCAGACGGTATAAAACGCATTTCGGCATTTTGCCCTATTGAATCAGCAGTAGTTTTTACATAATCAATATCAGATTGAGAACTGTTTCCAGTGAGATTATAGAGACGACCGAAACTGACAGTTTTACACATCAGGGATTCAAGGGCACTTGCCTGATCGTCAACATGACCAACTTGACTGATAGTAGTTCCATCTCCGGGGATTAAAATCGGTCTTCCTGACTCCAGTCGGGCGAACATTCTTTGTTCACGATCAGGAATAATGTTTCTAGGTCCATAAACCATCGCGAAAGCAACTGTCGTAGCCGGAAAGCCATTTTCATATGCTTCGTCAAGGATGTCCTGGCACAACAACTTGTGCAGTCCATACTCAATTTGAGGGTCACCTCTTTCTTTAGGGTGATCCTCAGTTATAGGCAAAATATCAGTCGCTTCGTAAATTACTGTTGAGCTCGCAAAAATGTAGTGCTCAACTCTCCCTGAGAAAATCTCAACCATCAGCGCTACATCCTCAGGATGATAAGCAGTCATATCTTGCACAACATCAAAATCGAGTCCATTAAGAACATTACGAATCTGATCGGGGTCACTACGATCAGCTTTCAGCCGAGTTATACCATCAGGGAGAGGAGCTTCAGTCTGCCCTCTATTAAGTATTGTCACATTATGACCTGATCTAACCAATTCGTGAACAAGGGCCAGACCATTGAATTGTGTCCCACCCATAACAAGAACACGCTTGGAGTCACTCATCTGACACCATCCCACAGGGAACGCTCTTCACTTTGAGGATCTATTAGAAGATCACAAAGATCATTTATTTCCATGACAGCTCTATTCTCAGTTGTATAAGTAGGCCACTCACCCAGAATTTCAGTAGAAGGATTTCCATCTCTAATAAATGAAATCCAAGCATCGTGCATGGCTTCAGCAACATGGGTTGGAAGCTCTCCTTCCCCTATAAAAATATCCACACCGGCACGCTCAAGCGTGTTGAAAGTGAAAGGTAATTCGAGAGAATGAGCAGAGCCGAACCTGCCCTCAAAAGCTCTTGAATCCCAAGAGAAAAGATACATCCAAGTATTCCCGCCATGCTTTTCTCTGGTTTCAGCTAACCGAATGGCAGGAATTCTAAACACCCAATCGGTCCCAATAGCGCACGCTAACCAACCGGAATCATCACCAACTCTTTTTCGGTATGAATCAATTACTTCTTCGGGGTTCTCAACAATTCTTTCCACGTACCGAAAAAGAGTTCTTTCATCGAGATCGGTAAAACCATATAGAGACATTTCATCCTCATTGGTACCTATAAGAAGCGGTATATCACTTGCAGATCCATTATTGATCAGGTCTATTGGAGCCTCGGGTAGAGCTTTGTGCCCCCAGACTGGATAGAAGGGTTGAACACCTCTAGCTGCAAATCCCCATTTCTCAATTAGCGCTTCCTGCGCTTCAAGAATTTCAATCGCGGGTAAATCTAAGATTTCTTCCGAAGTTGGATTTCCCAAAGTTTTTAATAATTCCGAGGCTATATCAGCCCCTGCGTCAGGTTCGTGTATGTGAGAGGCAGCTCCACTCTGAGCGATAGCACGGTGGAACAACCCTTTCGCTAGTGGAGAAGCGAGAAGATTGGCAACGCTGAAAGCTCCAGCAGATTCTCCACCAACAGTCACCTGATCAGGGTCTCCTCCAAAGGAGGCAATATTTTCTTGAACCCATTGAAGAGCAGCTATTTGATCGAGAAAACCGTTTAAGCCTGAAGAAGCGAATTTTTCTCCAAAATGTTTTCCTAGTTCCGTGAAACCAAAAGCTCCTAAGCGGTAGTTGATTGTTACAACAACCACATCACCACGCGAGGCGAAAGAAGTCCCGTCATACCACGCAACTCCACCTTGACCTCTCCTGTAAGCTCCGCCATGTATCCAAACGTAGACGGGGCGTTTTTTTTCATCCGACGCGGGAGTGACAACATTTAGATACAAACAGTCTTCGTCCCAAAGTACGGGAAATCGGTCAGTCAACCCTTCGCCGGGGAGTTGAGGCGAAGCGGGGCTGAAACGTTTCGCATCCCTAACACCTTTCCAACTTTCTAGAGGTGCAGGGGCGGCAAATCTTAAATCTCCGATGGGAGGCGATGCATAAGGAACTCCAGCGAACAATTCCACACCGTTCCTGAAGCGTCCAGCGACGTCGCCATATTTTGTATTTGCGATTGGAGAATCAGATTTAATGGTTTCGTTCATTTGTTAAACTTTCAGAATTAGTGCTTCGCCTTGACCGCCGCCACCACAAAGACTGGCAGCGCCTAAACCTCCGCCTCGGCGTTGCAGTTCGTGAATGAGGGTTAGAACAACTCGGGTTCCTGACATTCCGATTGGATGTCCAAGAGCTATCGCTCCGCCGTTCACATTTACAATTTCGTCACTTAGACCAAGATGATTCATAGAGGCAAGTGCAACAGCAGCAAATGCTTCGTTTATTTCAAAAAGATCCAAATCACTTACTTTCATTCCGGCTGAGTCCAATGCAACATTTATAGCGCTGCTTGGTTGGTGAAGAAGACTTGTATCTGGTCCTGCTACTTGCCCGTGAGCCATTATTTCAGCGACAGGCTCTATCCCCATTTCTTCTGCCTTGTCCATTGTTGTCACTATTACCGCAGCGGCACCATCTGAAATTTGTGACGCATTTCCAGCAGTGATTGTGCCATTTTTTGTAAAAGCTGGAGAAAGACGAGACATAGAGTCAAAATCGGCGTCCTGACGAATTCCCTCATCATCGTTAACTGTCAGATTGTCTCCGTTTCTCAGAGGAATTTCAACAGTGCAAATTTCCTCATTAAGAAGACCATCTTTTTGGGCTTTCGCAGCACGCTGATGTGATTGAGCAGCAAACGTATCTTGGTCTTGACGCGAAATGCCAAGCTCTTCAGCAAATCGGTCAGTTGCTTCACCCATGGAGCAATTTTCAATTGTGCATGTGAGACCATCGAAAAGCATCGAATCGATAAGTTCGCTGTCACCGAATCTTAGGCCAGACCTTGCTCCAGGGACCATGTATGGGGAGTTGGTCATCGACTCCATTCCACCGGCCAGAACAATTTCAGCTTCTCCAAGGCGTACCATTTGGCTTGCTAAATGAATAGCGTGCATTCCAGAAAGACAAGCTCTATTAAGTAAAGTCGAAGGAGATGTCATTGGAATTCCTGCATCAACAGCTGCACGACGGGCAGGAACTTGCCCGATTCCAGCCGAAATCACATTTCCCAAGTAAGAGAAATCAATTTGAGCAGGTTCAATTCCAGCCCTGTTGCAGGCAGCTTTTATAGAAGTAGCACCGAGATCGGTAGCTGAAATTGATTTGAGCCCTCCTTGTAGACGACCAATGGGAGTTCGTGCACCAGCGAGAATAACTATAGGGGACAATTGACACCTCCGAGTCAAATCCAATTATCGCACCGTAACCGAAAACAATTAAATCCCGACTCCAAAAAAAGTTGTTTTTTAGATTTAGAAAATTAGATGTGTTTCAGTTTGTCGATTTAAGAAACATCGGAGAGACTTTACGTATGGGCGGAAATGATTTATTAAAAGGTTTAAGGGTTCTAGAAAACTCACTCCTCGGACCTGGTTTAGTGGGAACATTTTTATCTGATCTAGGAGCTGAAGTAATTAAAGTTGAATCTCCTTCAGGTGATTACATACGTCAGATGACATGGCCAATCATTCAAGGTGACTCACTTCTCCATCTTCACACACACAGAGGCAAAAGAAGTATTGCTATAAACCTCAAAGATGAAGACGGTGCCAAAATATATAGAAATTTGCTTGAAAAAACAGATGTGGTAGTTGAAGCTATGCGACCAGGAACTCTGGAGCGTCTTGGTTTTGGTTTTGATGAACTGCTTAAAATCAATCCGAAAATTGTTTTTTGTACAATCTCAGGATATGGAGCAACAGGCCCGTACAGGGATCTGCCTAGTCACGGAATCGCATATGACACATGGGCCGGCCTTATAGAACCAGTAGTTGATGAAGACGGGTTCAAACGTATTCCCTCTATGCCGAACATCGGAATAAATGTAGGTCCAATGCTCGCGGCACTTGGAATACTCGCCGCTGTTATCAACGCCCGAGAAACTGGTCGAGGGAAACAAATCGAAGTCGCCCAGTCGGACGCAGCTGCATATGCGGACTGGTACAGGATAGAAACACACAGAGCCTATTTGCGTCCGGAAGATGAAGTTACAGGAAATCCATCTGATGACTATGAGAGAATAGCTCCGGGATTGGCCGGAATGTGGGAAGGTGTCAGATACCAGATCTATGAAACCTTAGATGGCCATGTTTTATTCATGGCTTCTGAAAAAGCATTTTGGGAGAATTTCTGCGAAGGAATTGGCAGAATGGATCTGTTCGAACGTTGGCCAGGATCACAATATGCCGACCATGCTCGCAATAACGTAGAGCTTCATGAGCACTTAAGAGAAATATTTAAAACTCAAACCAGTGTAGATTGGTTGGGTTTTGGACAAGAAAAAAATGTTCCTATAGCTCCGGTTAATGACCATGAAACTATTACGGAGGATCCTCAGTTTTCGCACAGGATGCCTTTCATTTCGCAAGATGAACTTGGAGCGGATCAACTACCCCTACCAATTTATATTGATGGAGAACTGCCTACGAATCCGACAAAAGCCCCTGGAGTCGGAGAACACACCGATGAAATAATGGCTGAACTCGGATTGGATCAGCAGACTACTGATGCTCTTCGCGAAAAAGGAGCAATTGGCGCTCTGCGGGAAACTGATTGAATGATTCATAATGCTTAGTGCGCTTAGCAGATCTGTGAAAGGCCATGTTGTATTGATCACAGGAGCTGGTTCAGGTATAGGGCGCGCTACAGCCCATTTGTTCGCTGATCATGGTTCATACGTGGCTGTGACCGATATTGAGTCACAACGAGTCGAGAAAGTTGTGGAAGAAATTAACGAGAGTGGAGGAAAAGCTAGAGGGTGGGAACTCGATGTTACTGATGGAACAAAAGTAAAAAACGTTACCGAAGAAGTATCTCTTTGGGGGTCTGAAAACAATAAAGTGATTGATGTTCTTGTCAATAATGCTGGTGTTTCGCTGCCAGTAACTATCAACGATCCTTTGATGGAAGAACAGTGGGAGAGCGGGATTGATATTCTTCTTAGCTCACATGTGCGTCTAATAAGAGCGTCTTTACCTTATTTGAGTAATTCTGTGGCTCCAAGAATTATTAATATTTCTTCAACTGAAGGTGTTGGGGGTTCAGCAGCAGCATCAATTTATACCGCCGCCAAACATGGGGTTGTAGGACTCACACGAGCTTTGGCCGTGGAACTGGGAGAAAGTGGCATAACAGTTAATGCCGTGGGACCAGGTCCGATAAGAACTGGAATGACAGACGAGATACCTGAAGAGGCTAAACAAAAATTTGCACGTCGAAGAGTTCCCGTTCGAAGATATGCAGAAGCTGAAGAGGTGGCTCATGCGATTCTGAGCCTTGCTTTACCCGCGTCAAGTTACATTAACGGACATTTACTGATGGTTGATGGCGGTATGACTATTAAAAATAACTGAATTAATAATTTTTAGCCCTGGAATAGACTCAAACTTTCATAAAGAACTGATGGAGTATCACTGCCTTTTACGTGTATGGCTATTTCAGTCAATATTAAAGTCCCAGCCTTATGTTCTTTAGCTTCTTTCATGCGTGTTCGGGCATGAACAGTGGAACCGGCTGGAACAGGTGCAAGAAAACGAAGACGGTCTCCTCCGTAGTTGATTACATTCTGAAAACCTTTTAAACGTGCACCTGAAGAGCCTTCGAGCATCAGACTTAGAACCGGGACCAAGCTAAGTGTGAAGAAGCCGTGTGCAATAGTTGTGCCGAATGGTCCAGCTTTTGCTTTTTCTTCATCGATATGGATCCATTGGTGATCTCCAGTTAGATCAGCAAAAGCATTTATCTTTTCCTGACTCAATTCGAATTCTGGACCCCAGTCGCTCCATTCTTCGCTTACGTTGGCGTTCAATGCATCTAAGTCATCAAAAGCAATTTCTTCCATTTTAATTTCCTTTTGGTTTATGTTTTATCTTCAGCGGCTTCTATTATGTCTCAACCAGCCACGGTAAGTGTAAGGATACCGCAGGCAGCCATGGGAGGGAATGTGGACAGACATTATAAAGAGGCATGGGAAGAGCTAACGACAGAGGGCGCCCCATTCGCTTGGTCCAATATTGAAATAAGAAATCACATGACCAGAGTCTACGATTCCGCTCCGGCGAACCTTATTGACATTTGGAGCATGTCCGTTGCCCACGGAGAAAAAGACTATTTGATTTACGACGATGAGAGAATTTCTTATGATGCGGCTCACGTTGAAGTGGATTGCATTGCTTCATATCTTCATGACTTAGGTGTCGGACACGGTGACAGGGTTGCAATATTGATGAGAAACTATCCTGAATGGGTTTTAACCTACTGGGCAGTTGCTTCGCTCGGAGCCGTAGCGGTGGGGATGAACGCATGGTGGACAGGTTCAGAGATTGAATTTGCTGTAGACGATTGTGAACCAAAAGCAATTGTTTGCGATCAGGAAAGACTAGAAAAACTTACTCCACACTTAAGCGCTCTTCGGGGTAAAGGCGGCATTCAGGTCTTGGCAGTTAGAACAAAAGCTGACCTGCCTGAAGATGCTGTTCACTGGGAGGATGCAATTTCTAAAGGTAAAGAACTCCCAAATACACCGAAAGTTTTAATTGAACCTGATGACGATGTATGCGTTTTCTACACATCTGGGACAACCGGGCATCCGAAAGGAGCAGTCCTAACACATAGAGGAGCTGTTTCAAATCTATTAAATCTGGCGTTTTGGGGAGCAATGTCAAAATTAGCCGAGCAAAAGGCGGTAGAAGCAGGTGAACCCCCACCCGGCTCTGAAAAGAAGGTTGGGGAAAGTAACTCAGGTTCTGTGTTAGCGGTCCCTCTTTTTCATGTAACAGGGTGTAATTGCTGTATGCATCCAGTAACAGCGGTAGGCGGGAAACTTATTCTCATGCATAAATGGAATCCCGAAAAAGCCTTAGAGATAATCGAAAAAGAAAGACCCACAACATTCACAGGTGTGCCAACTATGGCGCGTGAGCTTGTAAATAGTCCGGATTTCTCAAAAAGAGACACAAGTAGCCTTGACAGCCTTGGAGGTGGTGGAGCTGCGGTTCAACCAGATTTGGTGCAGAAA
>MDTG01414422.1_pt1 | contig 10371 bp, 9 predicted proteins | sample 811421 | NCBI WGS metagenome assembly MDTG01 (sample SAMN05326645, study PRJNA326480) | marine metagenome | isolation source: seawater | place: Pacific Ocean: South East | collected 2011
GATTGGTAGATAAAGGCAATTCAATTATTGTTATTGAGCATAATTTGGATGTTATAAGATGTTCAGACTGGATTATTGATATGGGTCCGGAAGGAGGTAATCGAGGAGGTGAAATTATTGCTATGGGAACTCCTGAAGAAGTTGCAGCAGAGTCAAATAGTCACACTGGTTATTACTTAAAAAAAGTTTTGGCACTACATCCTCCAAAGAATGACTGAGCTTTTTATTTTTGAATTTTGTATATATTCCTTAATCTTTACTAATTTATATTGCATCTTTTTAAGTTATTGATACTAAAGAAAGAAGTGATAGGCATGAGTTTAAAGATTGTTCGTATTGGCTAAGAAAGAATAATTACTTTTTCTTCATATTTAATGACCAAAAAATCAATTATTTAACTCATATATTTGACATGGTTTTTTTGGGCTTAAGACTTTTACATTTAAATTTGCATGGTTTAATCCGTTCACATGATCTTGAATTGGGAAGAGACTCAGATACTGGAGGGCAAACTTTATATGTTTTAGAATTAGTCAAAGGACTTGCTTCAAGGCCAGAGATTGAAAAAGTTGAACTGATTACAAGATTAATTATTGATAGGAGAGTTTCCTCTGACTATTCAAAGCCTTCGGAGAAGATATCAAGTTGTGCTGAAATAATTAGATTACCTTTCGGTCCAAAGAGATATATAAGGAAAGAACTTTTCTGGCCTTATTTAGATGATTTAGCTGATCAAATAGTACAAAGATTACAGAATGAAGTTACTTCGCCAGATTGGATTCATGCTCATTATGCCGATGCTGGTTACGTTGGAGCATTAGTTAGTAGGAGACTTGGCTTGCCATTGGTCTTTACTGGTCATTCATTAGGTAGGGAAAAACTTAGAAGATTATTAGCTGCTGGGGTAGATCATGATCAAATAGAACAGACTTATTCAATTAGTAAAAGAATTGATGCAGAAGAATTAGCTTTAGCGCATGCAAACTTACTCATAACAAGTACTAAACAAGAAGCAGAGGAACAATATGCTCGCTATGGTCGATTTAGTTCTAAAAACGTTGAAATTATTCCACCAGGTGTTGATTTAAATCGTTTTCATTCAATAGATCTAAATTTAAAGCAAGAAGAAAAAGAATTAGATCAACTTTTTCAACCTTTTTTGAGAGATTTAAAACTTCCCCCTCTTTTAGCTATATCTAGAGCTGTAAGGAGAAAAAATATTCCTGCATTGATAGAGACTTATGGGCGTTCATCTCTATTGCAGCAAAGACATAATCTTCTTTTGATTTTGGGTTGTCGAGAAGATTCACGTCAGCTTGATAAACAGCAAAAAGAAGTATTTCAACAAGTGTTTGAACTTGTTGATAAATACAATTTATACGGAAAAGTAGCTTATCCAAAACAACATAAAAGAGAACAAATCCCTTCAATATATCGTTGGGCTGCAAAGAGAAAGGGATTATTCGTTAACCCTGCTTTAACAGAGCCATTTGGTTTGACCTTATTAGAGGCTGCTGCTTGTGGGTTGCCCATGGTGACTACTGATGATGGTGGGCCAAGAGATATTCTGTCGCGATGCGAAAATGGTCTACTTGTCGATGTAACTGATTTAGAGGCATTGCGAGATGGATTAGAGACCGCGGGTTCAAATTCTTCTATTTGGAAAAGATGGAGTAATAATGGAGTTGAAGGTGTCAGTAGGCATTTCAGTTGGGATGCTCATGTTTGTAATTACATAGCATTGATGCAAAAGCGTTTAAAATTTCTTGCTCCTCGATATTTGGCATTCGGAAAAACAGAACAATCTAGTCCGATCAGTAAGAAATTATTACTTCTTGATTTAGATAACTATCTTGAGCAAGTTGAATCTAAAGGTTTATCAATTTTGAGAAATCAGTTACGAGACAAGTCATCAAATATCGATTTTCAATTGGGAATTTTAACTGGAAGATCAATCAAAGCTGCTCGTTACCGATATGCAGAAATACAATTGCCCAAACCTGCAGTTTGGATATGCCAAGCTGGGACTGAAATTTATTATTCTGATGAAAATAAATCAGATATTTTTTGGCAAGATTTAATAACTGTCGATTGGAATCGTAAAGGTATAGAGAAAGCTTTGTTCGATTTAAAAGATTATTTAGAGCCTCAAGCAAAAGATCATCAAGCTCCTTTTAAGGTTAGTTATTTATTAAAAGAACCTAGTGATGCAATCTTACCGTTAGTGCGCAAAAGACTTCGAAATTCTGGATTAGCTGCTACTCCACACTTAAAATGTCATTGGTATCTGGATGTTGTTCCTTTGCGTGCATCTCGAGCAGAAGCTATTAGATTTTTGACTTTACGTTGGGGGTTATCTTTAGAAAACATTCTTGTTGTAGCGAGTCAACAAGGTGATGCAGAGTTAATAAAGGGATTGACACCTACTGTTATTCCTTTCGATCATGATTCATCATTAGATACGTTTAGATCTCAACAAAGGGTTTTCTTTTCTGATTTACAAAATGATGTTGTTGATGGCTTAAAACATTTTCGATTTTTAAAAGTCATTAATTTTTAATTTTTTTTAGTCTTTTTCTTCTTCTTCAAGTATCAATTTAAGTTGTTGATATGGTGGTTCTTCACTTACAAAACCCCATTCATTGAAAATCTTTGAATCTACATGAGTAATTATTTGACGATGATTTCTTTGCTTCACTTTAAAGCCTTCTGCTGACATTTTTCTCATCAGTCGTGCAGATTCTTCAAATCGAGCGGCCATAGAATCAAGAGTTTCGCAGTCCTTAGTTAATCCTTCTTCTTTCCAAGTAAAATAAGTCATCTTTTGAGTATGAAATTTAAGCTTTAATGAAAAACATTAGATTTATAATTACTAATAATAATGTAATTAACCAAAAGCTACCTACAATTAACGTCTCATTGTTACCTTTAAGTTCAAAGTGATGATGAATGGGAGTCATCAAAAATAATTTATAACCCTTACCTTTTATTCTTTTAGAAATTTTAAAAATACTTACTTGAATTATTACTGAGATAGCTTCTACTACAAGTATTCCTCCCATAATAAATAGAGACCAAAGATTATTTGATATCAAGGCTATCCCTCCCAGAGAGGCTCCTATAGCTAAAGAACCTGAGTCTCCCATAAATAATCTCGCAGGGTATTTATTTAGAAAAAGAAATCCTACACAAGCTCCAGCCATTACTAAGCAGAAGGGAGCTAATGTTTGATTATTGCCTGGATTCTCTAATAGAATATTAATAGCTAAGCCTGTAAAAATTAATGCGCTACAGCCACTCAATAAACCATCCAAACCATCTGTTAAATTAGTTGAATTGCTTTCAGCTAATAATACAAATATTCCTAATGGATAAATTAAACTTCCTATATTGAAAAGTTTATTTCCTATTTGAATAGAATTAGGTAAAAAATTATTTGACCCACAAATAATTATAAATATAAGACTAATAAATAATTGTAAAATTAATTTTTGATTTGAAGTTAGACCAGTATTCAATTGTTTTCTTAAGCTAAGTAAGTCATCAATAAAGCCAATAAACATAAAAAATATTAATAGAAAACTTAAGGTTAAAATAATTTTGTAATCATCTTTATTAAAATATAAAATATTGTTTATTATTATTCCTAAAGGAATAAAGAAAATCCCACCCATTGTTGGAGTTCCTTGCTTAATAAAATGTTTTGTTGGCCCTTCTTTTCTGATTATTTGATTAATTTTGATTTTTTTTAATTTAGGAATACCTGATAATGTTATAGCTGATGATAGAAAAGTTGTAATTATAAATAAAATTGTTAAATTGCTACTTTGAAAATAAACATCTAAGTATATACAAACTATTGCAATTAATGTAAATAAAGATAATACGTGTAAATTAGTATGATTTAAAAACGATATTTTTTTTTTATTTAAAATATAATTAGATTTATTCAAAACTTAAGCTTGTAAATTAATCTTCCCATTCGTCATCTGATGGTTCTTCCTCAGCTTTATAGTCTTCTTTTTCACCCATTAAAGCTGAAAGTTCTTCTTCCTCAACTGTGCTTATTTCTTGATCAGTGGAATCTTCATCTGAAACTAATCTTCCACTTGTTTCTAACCATGATAATAAATCAGGTTCTTCGCGAAGAGGAAGAACAGGTGCAGGTTCTTGCCTGCCATATCTAGTCAGTGCGGGATTGATACCGTCTAAATTTGATAAATCGATTTTTTCTAGATCGCTCATATCAATATTATGATCGATGAATTAACATAATGCATTATGGAATAAATTTCTAATCTTTATGCTGACTTCAAAGCTGACATTGATTATTTTTACTTGGGGTATAGCTTTGTTAGTAAGCATCTCTCTTAGAGCAACTGGAATTGTTCATCCACAATCCTTTTACATAAACCATTTCTTGGTATGGTGCTTAGTCTTTGGTCCTTCTCTGTCTCTATTAGTATATTTTTTAGTGAAAAGGTCGTTATCTCAAGATTCTTTAATTTAATTTTGATATTCAAGTGATTTTAAATTCTTTGCATTTTTATTTTATTTTCACTTCAAATCATGATCTGCAAGATTTATTGATTTTTGGTCATAGTATTGATAATTGGTTAATTTATGTACTGATTTTTTTTGGTTTAACTTCTTTTGGTTTTATTTCGGTATGGTTCTTGGGATTTTTAGGCGAGAGAAAATCAGGACAATCTATTAAGCAGCCATGGGAATAATTTTTATAATTTAGCTTTAGCTTTTGGTTTTGAAAATTTTTTATTCATCTTTGATTATCTAAAACGTAAATATTGCCCAATAGTTCTCTATATTTACTATTGAGAATTGAAATTCCTTAAAGGAGAGAATCATATGGGAATAGCTAGAAAGGTTGTATTGGCCTACTCAGGAGGAGTTGATACTAGCGTTTGTATTCCTTACTTGAAAAAGGAATATGGAGTTCAGGAGGTAATTGCTTTTGCAGCGGATCTTGGTCAGGGTGATGAGCTCGATCAAATTAGAAAAAAGGCTATTTTAGCTGGAGCTTCTGAATCACTGATAGGTAATTTAGTAAAGCCTTTTATTGAAGATTTTGCGTTTCCCGCAATCAGGGCAAATGCTTTATATCAGGGTAAATACCCTCTTTCAACTGCACTAGCCAGGCCATTAATTGCTAAAAAACTTGTTGAAATTGCTAGGGAATTAAATGCAGATGGAGTTGCTCATGGATGCACTGGTAAAGGTAATGATCAAGTTCGTTTTGATGTAACTATTGGCGCTTTAGCTCCTGATTTAAAATTGCTTACCCCAGCGAGGGAATGGGGTATGAGTCGTGAAGAAACAATTGCTTATGGAGAAAAATATGGAATTGTTCCGCCTGTTAGTAAAAAAACACCTTACTCAATTGATTTGAATCTTTTGGGGAGAAGTATTGAAGCTGGTCCTCTTGAAGATCCTTTTGAGATGCCTTCGGAGGAAGTCTTTGGAATCACTTCTTCGATTTTCGACTCACCTAATGAGCCAGAGATGTTAGAAATTCTTTTTGAAAATGGTAATCCCGTTGCGATTGATGGAGAGAGAATGGATCCAGTATCTCTTATCAAGAGGGCTAATAGCCTTGCAGGAAAACATGGTTTTGGCCGCTTAGATATTATTGAAGATAGAGTAGTTGGAATTAAAAGCAGAGAAATTTATGAAACACCGGGATTACTTTTATTAATTAAAGCTCACCAAGAAATTGAGAGTTTAACTCTACCTGCAGATTTATTAAATACGAAATTTAGGCTGGAAAGGCAGTGGGCTGATCTGGTGTATCAAGGTTTTTGGTTTAGTCCTTTAAAAGAAGCGTTGGATGGATTTATTAATAGTTCTCAAAGCCAAGTTAATGGAACAGTGAGGATTAGACTTTTCAAAGGAAATGCAGATATTATTGGACGAAAGTCAAAAAACAATAGTTTGTATATTCCTGATATGTCTACTTATGGAAAAGAAGATAATTTTCAACATAAGTCAGCTGAAGGATTTATCTATATTTGGGGTTTGCCCACTAGGATTTGGTCTTTAATAAATAAATAAATATTTAACTTTATCAATTTGCTAACTCTGATCTTTATTCCTTTGATTCTTCTTTCTTCTCGTCTGCTTTTGCTTTAGTCTCCTCAGCTTTGTCTTCAGTAGATTTTATTTCCTCTTTGCTAGATTCAGATTGTTCAGAGTCATCATCTTTAGATGTGGATTTTGGAGTTGGTAAAGGACCATCTTGTTTAACTGTGAGGTAGCGAATAACATCTTCACTTAATCTCATAGCTCTCTCTAGGACAGCAACTTGCTGTCCATTACCGTTATGACTTAGTTGCACATAAATACCTTCTTTATGTTTTGCAATCGGATAAGCAAGTCTTCTTTTTCCTCTCATTTGACTGTCTAAAACTTCTGTACCTGCTTTTTCAAGCATTTCACTATATTTTTTTAAATGGCTATCAACTTCTTCTTCAGGTATATCCGGACGAAGAATATACATGGTTTCGTAATAAGGCTTTTCAGACATAGAAATTTCCGACAAGGACTGAGCGGCTCAGAAAGAGCAACGGATTCTTGATCTTATAATGAATAGGTAACTTTTACAATTGCATTTTTGTTGCTTGACTGATTCCAGGTAAATTTGGTTCATCACCTTTTGTGCATGACCAAACACAAAAAATGATCATTGCAAAGAAACTAATTAATAAAGTACTTGAGAGCGTTCTTATAATTAATGAATTTCCAAAAGGACTAAAGAAGATTTGAAATATAAAACTGATTATGATTATACCAATATTTATTAATAAAGATTGAAGTGCATTAAAGCGTAAAAAATAAGATACTTTACTATTTCGAACCAGTCCAATAAAGATAGCTAAAAATAATAATAAACTTCCAAAAGGTATAGATCTTTCGATTATAAGTATTGGAATCGCAGGTATTTGAATAATTTGAGTAAAAGGATATTTTACATACAAGTGATTACCAAAAATAAGACAATCTGACCATGGAATCATGTAGAGAAGAATTCCTAATATTTTCCCGCCTGGTGAAGGCATAAGCAATTTGATTTTTATTTAGATTAAACCATTAGATGTTTTTGTGCAGATGATTTCATTATCTTAGTAGGTACGTCAGTATAACCACTCCAAAGTTTTATTGATAAGGCACCTTGTTGAACAAGCATATCAAGACCGTCAATAATAAAACAATTTTTTTGTTGCCCAATTTTTAACCAATTTGTTGGCCTTGGGTTATAAATCAAATCATATAAAATAGTTTTATCAGATAGATTTGACCATATTTTATGGCCAAGTGGAATATTTTCTTGTTCATGACTTTTGTTATTCATTCCTAGTGGAGTTGTATTAACAATTAAATCGGCTTTTTCAATATATGATGCAATATTTATATTTGTATTATTAATACCTTCAATTGAGATATTGCCTTTGTATAATAATTGCTTCATATTTTCTATGAAGATATTTAATGATTTTTGATTACGACCGATTATTGTTATCTTCTTAATATTTAAAATATTTAACCCCATAACAACAGCTCTAGCACTGCCTCCGCAACCTATGACAATTGCACTTTTATCCATTAGATTTTTATCTTGCAATGGCACGAGAAACCCTTCAACATCTGTATTTGCGCCTAACCATTGATTGTTTTTATCTGGTATTAATGTATTAACAGCTTGAATATCATTTGCAATTTTAGTTAATTGATTACAAGCATTTAAAACTTCCTGTTTGTGAGGAATAGTTATGTTTAATCCTTTGCAATTTATAAGCCTTAATGCTGTTGTAACTTTTTCTAAGTTTGTTTTCTCACATGGAATTGCTACATAACACCAATCAAGTCCCATTTCTTGATATGCGGCGTTATGCATGACAGGAGAAAGAGAATGATTTACTGGTTGTCCAATAAGTCCAACAAGATTAGTTTTTCCAGTGATAGTGCTCATTTCATCCAAATGTTTTTCATAATGATTAATAGACTGTTCGGGAACCACGCCTCGCCTCATTTAGGTTCAACTGACGAGGATGATACTTAAAGAATGCACTAACGGAGCTCATCACCCATGGGGAAGGTTGTTGGAATTGATCTTGGTACTACAAATAGTTGTGTGGCTGTAATGGAAGGTGGTAAGCCTACTGTAATAGCTAATGCTGAAGGATTTAGGACAACTCCATCCGTAGTTGCATATACAAAAAATCAGGATCAGTTAGTTGGACAAATTGCTAAACGACAAGCTGTTATGAATCCTGAAAATACTTTTTATTCTTCAAAGAGGTTTGTCGGCCGTCGTGTAGATGAGGTGAATGACGAATCAAAAGAGGTTAGTTATGGAGTTGAAAAATCTGGTTCTAATGTCAAACTCAAATGCCCAATACTTGACAAGCAGTTTTCTCCTGAAGAAGTTAGTGCACAAGTTTTAAGAAAACTGTCTGATGATGCAGGAAAATATTTAGGTGAAACAGTTACACAAGCTGTAATCACTGTCCCAGCTTACTTTAATGATTCACAGCGTCAAGCAACAAAAGATGCTGGAAAAATTGCTGGCTTAGAAGTTCTTAGAATTATTAATGAACCTACTGCTGCTGCCTTAGCATATGGACTAGATAGAAAAAGCAATGAAAGAATATTAGTTTTTGACTTAGGTGGAGGTACTTTTGACGTTTCTGTATTGGAAGTAGGTGATGGAGTATTTGAAGTTCTCTCTACATCTGGAGATACTCATTTAGGTGGTGACGATTTCGACAGAGTAATTGTTGATCATTTGGCTTCTACATTCAAAAGTAACGAAGGTATTGATTTGCGCCAAGATAAACAAGCCTTGCAGCGTTTAACCGAGGCCGCTGAAAAAGCAAAAATTGAATTATCAAATGCTACTCAGAGTGAAATAAATCTTCCATTTATTACAGCGACACCAGAAGGTCCTAAACATCTTGATTTGACCTTAACCAGAGGAAAATTTGAGGAGTTAGCATCAAGTTTGATTGATAGATGCAGGGTGCCAGTTGAGCAAGCTTTAAAAGATGCAAAATTATCTACTGGAGAGATTGATGAAATTGTTATGGTAGGTGGCTCTACTCGTATGCCAGCTGTAAAAGAGTTAGTTAAGAGAGTTACAACTAAAGACCCTAATCAAACAGTTAACCCAGATGAAGTAGTTGCTGTTGGAGCAGCTATTCAAGGGGGCGTTCTTGCTGGCGAAGTCAAAGATATTTTGCTTCTTGATGTAACACCTTTATCCCTAGGTGTTGAAACTTTGGGTGGCGTAATGACAAAAATGATTTCAAGAAATACTACTGTCCCAACTAAAAAGGCCGAAACTTATTCAACTGCTGTTGATGGTCAAACGAATGTCGAAATTCATGTTTTACAAGGCGAACGTGAGATGGCTTCGGATAATAAAAGTTTAGGAACCTTTCGCTTAGATGGGATTCCTCCTGCTCCTCGAGGTGTTCCTCAAATTGAAGTTACTTTTGATATTGATGCAAATGGAATCCTTAGCGTAACTGCAAAAGATAAAGGAAGTGGTAAAGAGCAAAGTATTTCTATTACAGGGGCATCTACTTTATCTGATAATGAAGTAGATAAAATGGTTAAAGATGCAGAGATGAACGCTTCTGCTGATAAAGAAAAACGTGAGAGAATTGATATAAAAAATCAGGCTGAAACACTTGTTTATCAAGCTGAAAAACAAATCGGAGAACTTGGCGATAAAGTTGATGAAGCTGCAAAAAATAAAGTTGAAGAAAAGCGCGTTAAGTTGAAAGAAGCAACTGAAAAAGATGATTATGAATCTATGAAGTCTTTAGTTGAGGAGCTACAACAAGAGCTGTATTCATTAGGAGCTTCTGTATATCAACAAGCAAATGCTGCCTCACAAGCTGCTGAGGATCCAAATACTGATAATAAAAATGATGGAGATGATGTTATTGATGCTGAATTTACCGAGACAAAATAATATTTATTTATTTTCTATTTTCAGTCCTATCCATTCTGCGCAGGAGGGAGCTAGTAAAATACCATTTCTGTAGTGACCTGTATTAATTAATAATCCAGGTTCTAATTCTTTTAATAATGGAGCAGGTTCGTTTATTGGTCTGACTCTAATTCCATTCCATTCATGGCTGATTTTTGCTCGTCTCATCCATCCTGGCGCAGTATTGCTCATGTTCAACATTGCTATTTTATCCAATAGGCTTGGTTTAGTACTTCTTTCGATAGTTGCTCCTATTAATATATGCTTGGGATTATGGTGTATAAAGTTTATAGATTTATAATTTAATATTGCAGGCCAATTTTTCCAATTTATAGCTTCACTTTCTAATTCTAATTCAA
>MDTG01058163.1_pt1 | contig 10370 bp, 11 predicted proteins | sample 811421 | NCBI WGS metagenome assembly MDTG01 (sample SAMN05326645, study PRJNA326480) | marine metagenome | isolation source: seawater | place: Pacific Ocean: South East | collected 2011
GAACAATTGCAAAAATTATTATTATTGTTAGCCAAGACTCTCTTGCTATAAAAGGATAATGATTGCTAGGCATTTAACTCTAAACTCAAAAAAATAATTTTTAGTAAATTGAATATGGATCTATAGTGCTTTGTTAATTCTTTTTTTCATCAACTAATTTATTTTCTCCAATCCACGGCATCATAGATCTCAACTTTTCACCAATAATTTCAATTCCGTGTTCACGACTTACACGTCTTTTTTCTTCCATTACAGGAGCACCATTTTTATATTCTGAAATAAATTCACGTGCAAATTCACCGCTTTGTATCTCTGCTAAAATTTCTTTCATAATGCGCTTTGTATCTTCAGTTATAACACGAGGTCCGCGTGTAAAATCACCATATTCTGCGGTATTTGAAATTGAATAACGCATATTTGCAATACCGCCTTCGTAAATTAAATCAACAATCAATTTTGTCTCGTGTAAACATTCAAAATATGCCATCTCAGGCGCATATCCTGCTTCTACTAAGGTCTCAAAACCAGTCTGTATGAGAGATGTAATACCGCCGCATAATACTGTTTGCTCACCAAATAAATCGGTTTCAGTTTCCTCTTTAAATGTGGTTTCAATGATTGCTGCACGGCCACCCCCATTAGCTGAAGCGTAAGATAGGGAAAGCTCTTTAGCGTGACCAGAAGAATCCTGAAATATAGCAATTAAGGATGGGACTCCACCACCGCTTGAGTAAGTAGCACGCACCAAATGTCCTGGGCCTTTAGGTGCTACCATAATCACATCTAAATCAGCTCGCGGAATGATTTGTTTAAAGTGAATGTTAAAACCATGAGCAAATGCAAGTGCTGCACCTTGTTTTATATTTGGCTCTATTTCATTTTTGTATAATTCAGATTGATGTTCATCAGGTGCCAGTATCATAACTACGTCAGAGGCAGAAACAGCCTCTGCAATAGATTTTACTTCTAACCCTGCTGACTTGGCTTTTTCGATAGATGATGACCCGTCACGTAAACCAACACATACATTAACACCAGAGTCTTTAAGATTATTTGCGTGCGCATGTCCTTGCGAACCATATCCAATTATGGCTACTTGTTTACCTTTTATGATTGATAAATCAGTATCTTTGTCATAATAAATATTCATTGAACTTCTCTCATTAAAATATAGTTTAAGATTGTATTGCTTTATCGCCAAGTGATATGGCTGACACACCAGAACGAACAATTTCAACAATTAAATGATCATCTAATGCGGTTATAAAAGCATCTATTTTTTCACATGTATCTGTAATTTCTATTGTATATAAATTCTTTGTCACATCAATTATACGTCCATTAAAAGTATCTACTATGCGTTTGATTGTATTATGGTCTTCTTTTTTCCCCGCAATTAATTTTGCAAGTAATAACTCTTTTTCAACATGTTCATATTCATTGAGATCGACTACTTTAATAACATCAACCAATTTATTTAATTGTTTTGTTATTTGCTCAACAATAGCATCTGAACCAGTAGTAACCAACGTTAATCGAGAAATTGTTGGGTCCTCAGTTGGTGCAACAGATAACGATTCAATATTAAAAGCACGCGCTGAAAACAATCCTGAAACTCGTGAAAGGGCTCCCGCTTCATTCTCAAGAAGCAATGAGATGATATGTCTCATAAATTAAGCAAGTTCCCTTTCAGAAGACAAATGCATTTCATGATGTCCTTTGCCAGATGCAATCATAGGGTAAACATTTTCAGTCTGATCAGTAATAAAATCCATTATTACGGTTTTATCCTTCATTGATAAAGCCTCTTTTAAAACACTTTCAACATCACCGCTTTTTTCAATTCTCATACCAACATGGCCATAGCTTTCGGCTATTTTGACAAAATCAGGCAAAGCCTCCATGTATGAATGAGAATAACGCCCAGAATAAAAAAACTCTTGCCATTGCCTAACCATTCCCATATAGCGATTGTTCAGATTTATAATTTTTACTGGTGTCCCATATTGAAGACAAGTCGATAACTCCTGAATACACATTACGAGACTTGCTTCGCCTGTAATACATGCAACTGTCTCATTCGGAAAGGCCAATTTGACTCCCATCGCAGCAGGCAATCCAAAACCCATGGTCCCTAAACCACCAGAATTAATCCAGCGCCTTGGTTTATCAAACTTATAAAATTGCGCAGCCCACATCTGATGTTGCCCAACATCTGATGTAACATATGCATCACCCTTTGTTAATTCCCACAATTTTTCAACAACAAATTGTGGTTTTATCACAGATGATGTTCGATCATATTTGAGACAATCAATTTTTGCCCATTCGTTAATTTGCTTCCACCAAGAATCTAAATCTTTTTTGTTTTCTTGAAGTTTATCTTTAGTATTTTTTAAAATTTCATTTAAATCTTTTAAAACATGTTTTACATCACCAACAATTGGAATATCAACAGGAACATTTTTGGCAATAGACGATGGATCAACGTCTATATGGATAATTTTTGCGTACGGACAAAACTTTTCAAGATCGCCAGTGACGCGATCATCAAATCGCGCACCAATTGCAATTAAAACATCGCAGTTATGCATTGCCATGTTAGCTTCATATGTCCCATGCATGCCAAGCATCCCAACAAACTGTTTATCAGTAGCTGGGTATGCACCAAGACCCATAAGTGTATTAGTTATTGGAAAATTCAGTGTACGTGCAAATTTGGTCAGTTCTCTGCTCGCCTCACCGAGAATTACCCCGCCTCCTGAATAAATCATCGGTTTTTTTGCTGACAAAATTAACTTTGACGCTCTCTTTATTTGGCCAGGATGTCCTTTAATAACTGGGCTGTATGAACGCATATCAATACTTTTAGGGTATTCGTATTCGCATGAATCAGCTGTTACATCCTTAGGGATATCCACGACTACCGGACCGGGTCGTCCGCTTGTTGCAACATAAAAAGCCTTTTTTATGGTTGTAGCCAACGTCTTAACATCTTTAACTAGAAAATTATGTTTCACACAAGGTCGGGTAATACCAATAGAATCGACTTCCTGAAAGGCATCATTTCCGATCATTTTTCTTGGCACTTGGCCTGTGAAAACAACTAGCGGAATAGAATCCATATGAGCCGTCGCAATACCAGTAACGGCATTTGTTGCTCCTGGTCCAGACGTAACTAACACAACACCCGGCTTTCCTGTTGCCCGCGCGTAACCATCTGCCGCATGAGTTGCCCCTTGTTCATGACGTACCAGAATATGTTCAACGTCATCCTGTTTGTAGAGAGCATCATATATGTGAAGTACAGCACCGCCCGGATAACCGAACAAATGCTTGACGCCCTCATCTTTGAGTGCGCGACAAAAAATTTCTGCTCCTCGTAAAATTTCTTTCTTTTTTGGCATCAATCCTATCCAATTATTATGTTTAAGATTATAAATATACATCAATTTGAGAAAAAACGCGGGAACTTACTAAGATTCTATGGTTTGGTCAAGCTATGTTATAATAATTGTCTAGGAAATAGCTCAGAATTGGGCAATTAGGTATAACCAAAACCTTCATAAAATATTGAATCTTATTAACCCAACCAAATCCGATTCAGCTAGATATCGCTTACCATTCTGTGTCTGATATGATTCATTATATCGTTAGAAAATGGGTGTTTTTTAACTGACTAATATAGATAATCCGATATATGAAACTATCAAAATTACTAACAGCCACTTTGAGAGAGGCACCAGCTGATGCCGAGATTGTAAGTCATAAACTTATGTTACGGGCTGGTATGGTCCGCCAGCTGGCCTCTGGCATATACACATGGTTGCCATTGGGCTACCGAATATTAAAAAAGGTCGAAGCTATTGTCCGCGAGGAAATGAATGCCGCTGGTGCACAAGAAATATTAATGCCAGCCATTCAGCCAGCCGAACTCTGGCGTGAATCCAAACGTTGGGACCAGTATGGCCCAGAATTACTCCGAATCAATGATCGTCATGAGCGTGAGTTCTGTTTTGGTCCAACTCATGAAGAAGTCATTACAGATCTAGCAAGGCGTGAAGTTCGAAGCTACAAACAACTCCCTATTATTTTGTATCAGATACAAACAAAATTTAGAGATGAGGTACGCCCAAGATTTGGAATTATGCGTGCCCGTGAATTTTTAATGAAAGACGCCTATTCTTTTCATTTGAATGATGAATCGCTGCAAGAAACTTACGAACAAATGTATGCAACATATTCGAAAATATTTACTCGTCTGGGTCTCAAATTCCGTGCCGTTATTGCTGACTCAGGAAATATAGGTGGTGACAAATCACATGAATTTCATGTTTTGGCAGAATCGGGAGAAGACCAAATCGTATTTTCAAAAAACGGGGATTATGTTGCTAGTTTAGAAAGGGCTAAGGCAGATTTGGGTGAAGATGCTAATGCGTTAGAATCTGCGCGTGGTATTGAGGTAGGGCATATTTTCCAGTTAGGTACAAAATATAGCTCAAGTATGAAAACAAATTGTCTTGATGAACATGGAAAGTCAGTCACTTTAACGATGGGTTGTTATGGTATTGGAGTTTCACGTATTGTCGCAGCCGCCATTGAACAAAGCCATGATGAAAAAGGTATTATATGGCCGACCTCCATTGCACCTTTTCAGCTGGCACTTATCCCTGTAAATATGCATAAATCAGTGCGTTTACGTGATGCGGTAATTTCCCTGTATGATGATCTTAAGTCAAATAATATAGATGTTTTGCTTGATGACCGACATGAGAGGCCTGGGGTAATGTTTTCTGATATGGAATTAATTGGAATTCCTCATCGTTTGGTCTTTAGTGAAAAAGGTCTGGATGCGGGTGAAATTGAATATAAGGCGAGACAGGATGATGACAATAGGTATATTCAAATTAAAGAAATAATTACATTCATTAAAGAAAAAATTAATGATAACTAACGTATGGAAAAATCCTCATATTCTTGATAATCAGTATTAACACACTCAACATTAATAACTTTTGCCAAACTTGGACCATGTAACAACCATTTATGTATTTGAATAAGTAAATTTTGGTCACCACAGACATATACTTCTACATTACCATTGTCAAGATTTCTAACCCAGCCTTTAAGTCCGAGTAATTTACACTGTTGGCTTGTTGACATACGAAAACCAACTCCCTGAACTCTGCCGCTTACAATACAATTAATTGCTTTTTTCTGCATAAAGTTTTTTTATACCCTTCATAATTATTAATATGTTTTTCAAGACTTATTTATAGTATTTAGATAAAACGAAGATAAACAAAAAGTAATATGCGCGCCAAATAAAATTATTACCCAAGAAATATAAATCCATACAAGAAAAAGAGGAAGGATTGCTAATGCACCATAAATATTCTCATAGCCTGACATTTCTTTAACATATATACCGAACCCATACTTTGCTAATTCGAACAATATGGCGCAAATCACACCAGCCGAGACAGCATATTTTTTATATACGTAACAATTCGGAACAAGTATATATAGTAAGATAAATGCTATCGATGTCATCAGGAATGGAAGCCAGCCCAATAAATGCGTTTTTACATTAAATGTCGTATCAACATCAGCAATAACAGGTATTGATAGTAAATATGATGTTAAAGCAAGGCCGATGCCTATTAATAACGGCCCCATAATAAGCAAAGAAAAATAAATAAGTATGCGTTTAATCGGATTGCGCTTCTTTTTTATTTTCCATATTCTATTAAAAGAATTATCAATCGTTGCAAGTAACATCATGGCAATCAAGACAAGAAAAACGCTACCGCTTATTGTAAGCTGAGATGCTTTCATCGAAAAAATATATATATACTGTTCTATGGTTTGTCCAAATTCGGGCACAAAATTAGCAAAAATGAAATTCTGTATTAAAGTTGAAAAATTCTGTAATACTGAAATTTCACCGAAAAGACCAAACATGACAGTTAACAGAGGAACAAGTGAAAGTAGAGATGTGAAAGCAAGTGATGAGGCGACCTGCATCGCATTTGACAGATAAAAATGACGAAGAATATATGATGTTCTTGCAAAAATAATTTGAAAAAACATAAAAAATTTATTTTTACTATTTATGATATAACCCGTCATAATCAGAGAGTATAATCTAAGAAATATTTAATGGATAATGGAGCAGATATGAAAGCGAAAATTTTTCATAACCCACGGTGTTCAAAATCAAGAAAAACTCTGGAATTACTTTTAGAAAGGGAAATAGAAACAGAAATTGTGGAATATTTGAAAACACCGCCCGATGTTGAAACGTTAAAAAATATTACGCAAATGCTAGATTTAAGACCGATAGATCTGGTACGAAAAGGGGAAAAGCTTTATCAAGATTTGGATATCGGTAAATATGAAAATGATGCGGATGCGTTACTGAAGGTTATGACAGAAAATCCTATTTTGATTGAGCGCCCTATTGTAATCGCAAATAATAAGGCAATTATCGGCCGGCCACCTGAACTAATACTAAACATAATCTAAAATGACTCAAATTCTAATCCTATATTATAGTCATGGGGGTAGCGTTGCTGAGATGGCTCAATATTTTTCCAGAGGTGTGGAATCTGTAGAAAATTGCGAAGGGAGTCTGCGGACTGTCCCCCCAATCAGAACAACAACACAAACTATTGAGTCAGATATTCCGGAGAGTGGCCCACCTTATGTCACATGTAATGATTTAGTTAACTGTGATGGTCTTGCGCTAGGAAGTCCGACAAGATTTGGAAATATGGCTGCCCCAATAAAATATTTCATTGATTCAACATCTGATGTTTGGATCTCGGGCGGTCTTGTTGGAAAACCAGCGACCGTATTCAGCTCAACGGGTAGCTTGCATGGTGGTCAGGAAACAACATTGCTATCAATGATGCTGCCATTAATTCATCATGGAATGTTATTAATTGGTTTGCCTTACACTGAACCAGGTCTATTTGAAAAAGAAGGTGGTGGAACTCCATACGGAGCAACTCATGTAGCTGGAGAGAAAAATGATCTCCCAGTTACAAAAAATGAAAAAGAACTTTGTTTTGCTGCCGGCAAAAGGTTGGCAACAATTGCTAAAAAACTCAAAAATTAATCTATTAATTTCTTAACAAAAGGTATTGTCACTTTTCGCTTCGCCGCTAACGATGAATGATCTATAACGTCAAGAATTTTTATTAAAGAATTTAGATCTCTATCAGTTCGATGTATAAGAAACTCTGCTACACTTTTACTAAGCTCGAATGAACGTTCTGACGCTTTTCTCTTTAGTATCTCAATTTTTAACTCATCATTGGGTGGTTTTATTTTATAGACCTGCCCCCAAACTAATCTAGATTTAAGATCATCGAGTTCAATTTTTATATTTTTTGGAGAAGAAGTAGAGCTTATTATAATTGAATTATTATTATCTCTAATTTCATTATAAAGTAGAGTCAAACGCTGCTGCCACTCTAGGTTACCAGAAATAAATTCAAGGTCATCGACACAAATTAGATCTAATTTTCCTAAACCATTAAATATTTCAGAGTCGAACTCTTCATATTGTTTTAATGGAATATATGTAACTTGAGAATTCATATCATCTGCTTGTTTACACGCTGCTTGTAATAAATGTGTTTTTCCTGTGCCCTGAGAACCCCAAATATAAAGACAATCGTTTTTCTTTTTTTTAGTCATTGTGTTCAAAAAATCTAATAAATCTTGATTTTCGCCCTCAATAAACGAGGTGAAATCTATTTTCTGAAAATTGCCAAATTCAAATGGTATTTGAGGCAATGATATGCGTTTAGAATTCATAGAATATAGAGTTATTATTTAAATTTATTGGTTTTAACTATGGTAACAAGCGATACTCCGATGCATCACCATCTTCAACAGATTCTAAAATTTTACCAAGTGAAATTGCCTGATACACGCCTTCAGCACCACGACTACTAGTTAATTCGAATAAAATATAATTTGGTGTTGTTTGCTTAACTTCTACCGAATCTACAGATTGTATCGATGCAAGGTATGAAAAAGTTTGCGCGTATTCATCAACATTATTTATATCATTAACTAATAATTGGATTACTTCTGTATTTTGCCCTTCTGTTTGTGTGTACCGTGATACCAGCTTATCTACAAGCTCATCAATTCCTTCTTCCAAAACAATATCTGCAATATCGCTTTGACTTGTCCAATTAACAACTTGGTTATCAAAATAAACTGACCAGTCTGACTCCCATAAAGTTGGCAGTATTTGTGTAAATTTACTTGTTAAGACAACATTTGCTTGATAGCGTTTTGATGCGTTAAGTATAGGTTCTGTGAAACCACCCCAAACATCTGTTACTGAAATTTTAGAGTTATCCTGCAAGTCAAGTAATGGAAATAATAATCGGACGCCCCTGGCTGATGCCCGATTTTCTAGAATATTTAAATACTCAGAGCCTTTTTCAATACCTACAAAAGACCGATCTTTATTTTTTTTATGGACTAGCCAAACTAAGATAGATGGGCGCTCTTTTTCCCAAATCGGTACACCGTAAGTTTTGAGTGCTGCGTCTAATGCGCCTTCGTCAAATTGAACCCATAATTCATAGGCTAATTTATCTTGATTCCAATCATTACTATTTTGACGATATCGATATTGCTGAACAAATTTTCCCGGTGTTGCTAGTAGCGAAGTAACGCCCATGCTTTTATTAATATTCCTGTCGCCTGTAATTTTAACAAGAACCTTGCCTAGAGCTTGTTTTAGCGCCATACGCCGTTTCTGCGTAGATTCATCACTTACCGAAACTACTGCCTGATAAAGTCCCGTTACTTTTATCGCATAAGTTGGTTGAGAAATAAATGCTAAAAAGCATGTAAAATATAATATTCCAAATCTCATGGAGAATACGCTATTCAAGAGTCGCTACTAAGTCAAGGATTGCGGTTAATAACTGACATCTATAACATACCAGAATGAGTAATCACACTAATGAAAAGATTAATTACCGCGATGCAGGGGTTGATGTCGAAAAAGGTAATGAATTGGTTCAGCGACTTAAAAGAATAGTCAATGATACTAATCAAAAAGGTGTTATTGGAGGACTTGGTGGCTTTGGAGGGTTATTTGATCTTAGTTCTTTGAATTATAAAGAACCAGTACTCGTATCAGGAACGGATGGCGTTGGAACAAAGATTAAACTTGCCATCGAAAACAATTTACATAACACAATTGGCATCGATTTAGTTGCTATGTGTGTAAATGATGTAATTGTACAAGGTGCAAAACCGTTATTTTTTCTCGATTATTTTGCTTGCTCTAGACTCGATATCGATATTGCTGAGACAGTTATAAGCGGTATAAATGTGGGTTGTTCGCAGGCCGGATGTAGTCTGATCGGCGGTGAAACCGCTGAAATGCCTGGAATGTATGGGGAGCAAGATTATGATCTGGCTGGATTTTGTGTGGGTGTTGTTGAGAAAGATCAGCTGATTACGGGAGAGAATGTGAAAGCTGGTGATGCATTAATTGCTCTCGCATCTAGTGGCTGCCACGCTAACGGATATTCCCTGATAAGAAAAATTATAAAAGATACTAACTCTGATTTAGCTCAAAGCCTAGATAACAAGAAACTCTTAGAGCATTTACTCGCCCCAACTCGAATTTACGCAAAGCAAATCTTAAGCCTGCTTGAATATGCGCCTATCAAATCAATCTCACATATAACAGGCGGTGGTTTGATTGATAACATACCAAGGGCTATACCAAAAGATTTATCAGTAATAATTAACACAGATACATGGGCAATTCCCTCAGTATTTAATTGGATAAGCGAGAAAGGAGGGATTGATTCATATGAAATGTTCAAAACATTTAATTGTGGAGTTGGCTTAGTATTATGTGCTGAACAAAACAATGCAGACAAAATTATCAATTATCTTAATGACAATGGTGAGACTGCTTGGTTGATTGGTGAAGTCGTAGAAAATAATAAGAAATCAAAAGTGCAGCTTAAGTAATCACAGAATAGGAAAATATTAAAAAATTATTTCTTAATTTCCCAAATTTGCCAAATACTTGCTCGGGAAGTCCAATTATTTATATTAAATTTTAAAATCCATTCAGGTAGTCCCTGACATATCAGCTGATTCGAAATTCCCTTACTAGCAAGTTCAGGTGCCCTTCCTTTTTTTCTGGCGGCATAAAATAATTGTTTACCAGGAAATTCAATTTTCTTTGTAAAAATTTCCTCTTCATCGCTTACCGAAATTATTGGTACATTATTCACATTATAAAAATCTAATTCTAATTCGCCAGTTGTCGAACCAGACCCGTCAGGATCATATGTCAATAACACTGATTC
>MDTG01216637.1_pt1 | contig 10370 bp, 7 predicted proteins | sample 811421 | NCBI WGS metagenome assembly MDTG01 (sample SAMN05326645, study PRJNA326480) | marine metagenome | isolation source: seawater | place: Pacific Ocean: South East | collected 2011
GTTTTACCTGTTCCAGGAGGACCAACCATTAGAACACCTCTTGGAATTTTGCCACCAAGTTTTTGAAATTTTGTTGGATCTCTTAAGAAATCTACAAGCTCTTGAACATCTTGTTTCGCTTCCTCACAACCGGCAACATCTTTAAAAGTAGTTTTAACTTTACCACCTTCCATCAATTTAGCTTTACTTCTTCCAAAAGACATTGGTCCACCCTTTCCAGAAATTCCACCTTGCATTTGACGCATAAAAAAGAAAAATATTGCTAAAAGTAATAATATTGGAAATGCTCCAACCAATAGTTGTGAGAATAAAGAGGGCTGTTCTATTTTTTCATACTCAGCAATTATGCCATTTTCTTCAATAGCTTTTTCAACAGCCTCGTCTCTTTTGAAAATAGGGTGAGTAGTCTCAAATTTTGTTCCATCTAAACGATCACCAATAATTGTCATTTGATCACCTTTATACACAACTTTGGCAATACTATCGGATAGAACTTCTTGCTTGAATTGACTATAACTAATTTGTTCTCTCGCAGAAGAATTTTCAATGTTGTTAAATACATAAATCATTAACGAACCTAGAACAATCCAAACAACTATATTTCTTAAAAAACTATTCATTTGTTATTTCACTCCATACAGGTATATTTCACCTGATTGTTTTTTTGAAGCAGCAGGCTTATAAGTTTGAACTAACTTAAATGATAATTCCATATTTTTTCGCAAAGTTTTTAATTTACTATTCTGAAAGGTTTTCATTATAAACGAGCCGCCTGCAATTAAAAAATTATTAGCAATATTAACAGTCAATATGTTCAAATTGTAAATATTTTCACAATCAACCATGCTTATACCCGATAAGTTTGGGGCTATATCAGAAATTACAAGTTCAAAACTTCTCTTTAATTTTAATACTTCATCAAAATTATATAAGTTCTCAATGCTATCTTTAATAAAAGTTACGCCAACTATTGGTTCCATGTCTATAACATCAACTGCATAAACTTTTGAATATGGATATTTTTTTACAATGTATTCAGACCATCCACCTGGAGAGGATCCCAGGTCAAGTACTTTTGAGTAGTCTTTTGTTTTAGTTTTTTCTAAAATTTCTTCTAACTTAAATACTGCCCTAGATCGATATCCCATATCTTTTGCCTTTTGAGCCCAGGTATCTTTCCTCATATATTAGATATGTTTAACTTCTAAAATTTCGTAATGAACGTCTCCAGATGGTGTATTGATTTTTATTTCATCATCAATAAACTTACCTACTAATCCTTTTGCAATTGGAGTATCAATTGATATGTGACCTTTTTCAGGTTTTGATTCAAGATTACCAACAATTTTATAAATAACTTCATTATCTTTATTAATATCATATAATTTAATTGTTGAGCCAAAAATAACTCTACCAGTTTCAGGTATTTCTTTTACATCAATAACCTGAGCATTTGTTAATACCATTTCTATTTCACTAATTTTTGCTTCAACCAAGCCTTGTAATTCTTTAGCTGCATGATATTCAGCATTTTCTTTGAGATCTCCATGTGCTCTTGCTTCAGCAATAGCCTGAGAGATCTGAGGTCTTTCAACAAACTTAAGTTTTGATAGTTGTTCCTTTATGGAAATTTCCCCATCTTTAGTAATAGGTATTCTGCTCATTTCAAGAATTATATCAATTTAAATGGATCAATTATTTATTTCTTGTAAAGTGATATATGTCCAATTTTCTATTTTACTTTTAAGAGCATCAATAATAGCAAATGCACCAAACATAGTGGTGGTACAGAAGATTTTATTTCTTAGAGCACTTTGTCTAATAGATGCAGAGTCTTCAATTGATTGAGCTCCTTCTGTTGTATTAATAACTAAATCAATATCATTATTTAAAAGGCTATCAACAATATGTGGCCGACCCTCTGTTACTTTATTAATGGTTTTTACCTCGAATCCAAGTTTATTGATATATTGTGCGGTTCCAGATGTCGCTACAATTTTAAATCCAGAATTTATTATTTCAGGAACAAAATCATTTAAATATTTTTTGTCAGATTCCTTAACACTTATAAATACAGTCCCAGACCTTCTAAGAATTTTATTTGCACCCTTTTGAGCTTTTGCATATGCTTCTCCAAAATTGGGGCCAATGCCCATAACCTCACCTGTTGACTTCATTTCAGGACCTAGTATTGGGTCCACGTGAGGAAATTTATCAAAAGGCATTACTGCTTCTTTTACAAAATATAGATCTTTTGGCAGTTCTGAAGAGAAATCTTGTTTCTTCAAACTTTTACCAACCATTGCTTTTGATGCTACTTTAGCAAGTGATTCACCTATTGCCTTTGAAATAAAAGGAACTGTTCTTGATGCTCTAGGATTTACTTCAATAATGTATACATTATCATCTTTAATTGCATATTGAATATTCATTAATCCCACAATATTTAATTCTTTAGCAATATCAATAGCTTGTTTTTTCATTATATTTTGAATCTTATTAGATAAACTGTAAGGAGGAAGAGAACATGCTGAGTCTCCAGAATGAATACCAGCTTGCTCAATATGTTGCAAAATACCTCCTATTTCAATATTTTTACCATCTGAGACAACATCAACATCTACTTCAATAGCATCAGTAAGATAACTATCTAAAAGAATTGGTTTACTGTTAGAAACCTCAACAGCTTCATTAAGGTATTGCTTTAATTCATTTAAATTATTAACAAGCTGCATGGCTCTTCCACCTAATACATATGATGGTCTTACCACAATTGGAAAACCAATCTCATTTGCCTTTTCTAGAGCATCATCAACATTTTTTGCAGTAGAATTCGAAGGCTGTTTAAGATTAAGTTTGTTAACCAATTCCTGAAATCTCTCTCTATCTTCAGATCTATCAATTGCATCAACATTAGTGCCTAAAATTTTTACACCATTTTCTGATAAAACGTTAGCCAGTTTAAGTGGGGTCTGACCTCCAAACTGAATAATAACTCCCTCAGGTTTTTCAATATCTATAATGTCTAAAATTTTTTCTGCAGTTATTGGCTCAAAATAAAGTCTATTTGAAACATCATAATCAGTCGAGACAGTCTCAGGATTACAATTAACCATAATTGATTCATAGCCCTCCTCCTGCATTGCTAAAGAGGCATGAACGCAGCAATAATCAAATTCAATGCCCTGACCTATTCTATTGGGACCGCTACCCAATACTAGAATTTTCTTCTGTTCTGTAGGATTACTCTCACAAGCGCCGCCATAAGATGAATACATATAACATGTTGAAGTTGCAAACTCAGCTGCGCATGTATCTACTCTTCTAAAAATAGGCATTACATTATTTTTTTTTCTTAAGTCTCTAATTTTTGATTCATGTATACCAACAAGTTCTGCAATTCTGCTGTCAGAGAAGCCCTTTTCTTTAATATCCTGAAGGTAATCTTTTGAGAGGTTTGATAAATTTATATCTTTTAATTTTTCTTCGGTCTCAACTAACTCCTTTATTTGATCTAGGAACCAGTAATCAATTTTAGTTAACAAATAAATTTTACTTAAATCCCATCCTTTTCTCATAGCATCTGCTATATAAAAAATTCTTTTTGGACCAGGAATGTTCAATTCACTTTTTATTTTATCATCTGAGGAAAGTAACTCATTTTTGAGAGAATTTAATCCATTTAGGTTCTCTTCCATACTACAGAGTGCTTTTTGAAATGACTCAAGAAAGTTTGATCCAATAGACATTACTTCTCCGACAGATTTCATTTGAGTAGTTAATTTAGGACTTGCTTGAGGAAATTTTTCAAATGCAAATTTAGGAATCTTTGTAACTATGTAATCTATACTAGGCTCAAAAGATGCTGGGGTTAATCCTCCTGTAATATCATTTTTAAGTTCATCAAGAGTATATCCAACAGATAATAAAGCTGCGACCTTTGCAATTGGAAATCCAGTAGCTTTTGAAGCTAGAGCAGAAGATCTACTAACCCTAGGATTCATTTCTATTACAACCATTTTTCCATTATCTGGGTTAACTGCAAATTGAACGTTTGATCCTCCAGTATCAACGCCTATTTCTCTCAAAATTTTAAAGGAGGCATTTCTCATTAACTGATATTCTTTATCAGTAAGAGTCTGTGCAGGTGCAATTGTTATAGAATCTCCAGTATGAATGCCCATGGGATCTAAATTTTCAATTGAACAAACAATAATACAATTATCCTCACAATCTCTTACAACCTCCATTTCATACTCTTTCCAACCAATTAATGATTCATCAATTAAAAGCTCGTTTGTAGGTGATAATTCAAGACCTTTCTCACAAATGTTCTGGAATTCAGATATGTTGTAAGCAATTCCTCCTCCAGTTCCACCCATAGTAAACGAAGGTCTTATAATACAGGGGAATCCAATTTTCTTTTGGACCTCTAAAGCGTCACTAATTGAGTGGGCAATCCCAGATGCAGGCGTCTCCAAGTTGATTGACTGCATAGTTTCGTCAAAAAGTTGCCTATCTTCTGCTTTATCAATTGCAGTCCTGTTTGCTCCAATTAATATTACATTATGTTTTTTTAGTATGCCTTTTTTATCGAGAGTTAGAGCTGTATTTAAAGCAGTTTGTCCTCCCATTGTTGGCAGGATTGCGTCTGGCTTTTCCTTTTCAATTATTTTTTCAACTGATTCCCAATGAATTGGCTCAATATATGTTGCATCAGCTAGTAATGGGTCAGTCATTATAGTAGCAGGGTTAGAATTAACTAGAATAACTCTGAAGCCCTCTTCTTTTAAGGCTTTACAAGCTTGTGCACCAGAATAATCAAATTCACATGCTTGTCCAATAATTATTGGTCCTGCACCAATTATTAAAATAGATGATATATCTTTACGCTTTGGCATAATCTTTTATCATTGAACTAAATTTCTCAAAAAGAGTTTGTATTTCTTGTGGGCCAGGACTTGCTTCAGGATGACCTTGAAAGCTAAATGCTGGAGTATTTAAGAATTCAATACCTTGTAATGATTTATCAAATAAAGAAATATGGGTAACTTTAATATTTGTTGGTAATGTGCTTTCATCTACAGCAAAACCATGATTTTGACTTGTGATAAAAACATCTTTAGAAGTCATATCTTGAACAGGATGATTTGCTCCATGATGACCAAATTTCATTTTATATGTATTTGCACCGCCGGCTAGAGCCAGTAATTGATGACCAAGACAAATTCCAAAAATTGGAATCTTTTTTTCTAGAAATTTTTTGATATTTTGTATTGCATAATCACATGGTTCTGGATCTCCTGGACCATTTGACAAAAAAATTCCTTTGGGATCAAGGTTTAAAATCTCGTTGAAAGGTGTCTTGGCATTTACAACTTTCACAGGCCCAACATATTCACATAAAAGTCTTAATATATTCTCTTTAATACCATAATCATATGCAACAACAGAATATTGATCATTGAATTTCTTATATTCCGGCCACACTCCCTCATTCCAGTCATATCCAGTTTGAGTTGAGACAACTTTGGCCAAATCCATTCCTTTTAGACCCTCAAACTCTTTTGCTTTTGCAATTGCTTCTTTTTCAGTCAGAACTGAACGCGATGCAATACATGAGTTCATGGAACCTTTTTCTCTTAAAATTGTTGTTATTTTTCTTGTATCGACATCTGATATGCCTATAACTTTATTTTTATTCAAAAAATGACTTAATGTGGTTTTTGACCTCCAATTACTTGGCTTTTCACAAACACTTTTAATAACCATTCCTGAAGCATGTATAATTTTTGATTCATTATCTTCAAGATTAATTCCTGTATTGCCAATATGAGGATGAGTAAAGGTAACTATTTGTTTTTTGTATGACGGGTCCGTCATGATTTCTTGATACCCTGTCATAGAGGTATTGAATACTAGTTCTCCCACATCATACTTTTCTTTCCCAAATCCCGTGCCATGGAATACACTACCATCTTCAAATGCTAATATTGCTTTGAAAGACATTAGTTTTTCACCTTAAAATGGTTAAAAGTAAAGAAAGATTTAGGAATACTATTTAAAGAACTTTTTAATTTTAATGAGCTAAAATTATATGCTGACATTAAAATTGTACTTTATAGATTAAGTCCTCTATTGTCTATAAAAAAATGAAAAAAAATGAATATTTCAATAAAAAATTCTGAAGATATAGAAAAAATGAGAATAGCCGGTAAGCTTGCTGCTGAAGTGCTTGAAATGATATCTCCATTCGTAAAACCTGGAATTTCTACTGGAGAACTTGATGAAATTTGTTATGCACATATCGTAAATGTTCAAAATGCAATTCCAGCAAATATAGGCTATAAAGGATATGAAAAAACTATTTGTACAAGTTTAAATCAAGTCATTTGTCACGGAATACCAAATATCAACAAAATTTTAAAAAATGGAGATATCTTAAATATTGATGTTACTGTTATTAAAGATGGTTGGCATGGAGATACCTCAAAAATGTTTCTTGTTGGCAAGTGTGCCCCGCATAATGAAAGACTTGTAAAGATTACTCAAGAGTGTCTTTATAAAGGCATTGAAGTAGTAAAGCCTGGTGCTTACTTGGGAGATATTGGAAGTGCAATACAAAAACATGCTGAAAAAAATTATTATAGCGTTGTTAAGGATTACTGTGGTCACGGAATTGGGACAACGTATCATGAAGAGCCTCAAGTTCTTCACTATGGAAAATCCGGCACTGGCTTAAAGTTGAAAGAAGGAATGTGCTTTACTATTGAGCCGATGATCAATCAAGGCACAAGATTTTGTAAAACACTTCAAGACGGATGGACAGTTGAAACAAAAGATGGAAGGAATTCAGCACAATGGGAACACACAATTGCAGTTACAAGCTGCGGCTCAGAAATTTTAACCAAAAGAGCTGAAGAATTTTAATGAAAGAAATTAATAACTCAATCAATAAAGAGTTTTTTAAAAAATTTCCTGAGATTTATTTAAAACCTTCCAAAGTAAATAAGTTTCTAAAAAAACAATCCAACCAAATTGAAAAAGTTATCAAAAATAAATTCTTAAATTTAGAACTTGATCAAAACTTTGCAATTTATGCCAATGGAGGTTTTGGAAGAAAAGAAATTTTTCCTACATCAGATATTGATATATCTATCGTGGAAAAAAATAAGAAAAATGAATATAAAAACCTTGAACAATTTATCACTTTTTTATGGGATCAGGGATATAGGGTTGGTCATTCAATAAGATCAATTTCACAAATAAAAAAAGTTTCAAAAGAAGATTTAAAAGAATACACATCATATTTGACAAGACGACCTATTATCTCTAACCAAATCATAGATAAAAAAATTAACCATGCTTTATCTGAGCTATGGTCTAAAAATAACTTTTATAACGCAAAATTCATTGAACAACAAAGACGCCATAGTAAATTTTTTTCAACTGCATATAATTTAGAACCAGATTTAAAAGAATCTCCTGGAACTCTTAGAGACTTTCAATCAGCTTTATGGATTCTTCAGCATTGTTTTGATTTAAAAAATTTTAAAGAAATTTCAAAATCAAATATCTTTCATAGAGAATTAGATGATGCAATTGATGCATATAATTTTATAAAATTGCTACGATTTGCAACAAATATAACTACAAAGAAAAATCGACTTAATTTTGAAGCACAAATTGAAATATCAAAAAAAGCAAAAATTATGGCAAAATCTGCAAAAGATTCAGTTGAAAAAATGATGAGGAAATTTTATGAAAATGTATCAACGCTGTCATATTTTAATGAGATTGTATTCGAAAAATTTAATGAAAAATATCCGCAAGCTAACTTCTTAAAAATAATCCAAGGAATAAACAAATACAAAAATGTAGTTGGATTAAAAAATGTAGGCCTTAGAGAAAATAAACATTTAATATTTGAAATATTTATTGAGCTAGGTAAAAGTAAAAAAATTAATAAAATTGATACTTCAACAAAGTCTTTGATTAAAAAAAATTCAAGCCTAGTTGATGAGGATTTTCGTAGAAATAAGATTTATGCAAATCAATTTCTTCAAATACTAGGCTCAAAATATAATTTATCTTCAATTTTAAGAACGATGAAATCACTTGGACTTCTTCAAAGATATATTCCAGAGTTTTCTGAGGTTGTTGGTCAAATGCAATTTGATTTATTCCATGTTTATACGGTTGATGAGCATACTTTAAAAGTTGTTAGAAACATGAGGCAAATGAAGCTTTATAAACAAGATGGATTTGAGTTAGAACATGAGCTTATTAATAAATTATCAAAAATAGAGATACTATATATTGCTGGATTATTTCATGATCTTGGAAAGGGAAAAGGTGGAAATCATTCTGAAATAGGTGCAAAAGCAAGTTATGAATTTGCTCAACGTCTTGGTCTTTCAAAAACTGATTCAAACTTAATATCTTGGCTAGTAAAAAAACATTTAATAATGTCATCAATATCTCAAAAAAAAGATATCTCAGATCCAGATACTGTTAATGGATTTGCCGAGGAAGTTGAACAAAATGAAAAATTAGATTTTTTGTATTTATTGACAATTAATGACATAAGAGCCACAAATCCATCTTTATGGAATGGTTGGAAGCATCAATTATTAAGAGAACTATACTTACTTACAAGATCAAAAATAAATAAAGAGCCGATAAAAGCCTCTTCTGATATTTCTGTAGACAGAAAAAGTAATGTTTTAAGCGAGTTTACAAATAAGATTGAAAAAAGTTTTCTTGAAAAATATTTTTTAAATTTTGATGATAGTTACTTTAATAAAAATCCAACAAGTAAATTAATATGGCAATCTAAATTAATTATAAAAAATAAAGAAAGTGAATTAATTGTTGGTTGCAAAAAAAAGCTTGATAACCTTATAGAAATATTTGTAAGAGCCGAAGATAATCGAGGCCTCTTTTTCAAATTAGTTAAAACGCTCGAACATAGCGGGCTTGAAATAATAGATGCGAATATTTTTACCTCAAAAAATAATTTGTTTGCAGCAAATACATTTATAACAAAATATGCTCACCATGACAGAATCTTAAATAAATCTGAATTATTGGAATTATCTTTTAGAATTGAAAAGAATTTTAAAAAGTTTGAAAAAATTGTAAATTTAAAAAATTCTGTAAAAGATCAATCAAGTTTTGAAAAAAAAATAAGTATCACAGGTTCAATTAATAAAGATAAAAACAGAAATTTCATTACTGTAGAAACTGTTGACAGTTCTGGGTTGCTCGCTAATATTGCTAAAGTATTCTACGATAATAATGTCTCAATTTATTCAGCAAGAATTACTACACTAGGTGAAAGAGTTGAAGATACTTTTGAGGTTGAGAATTTCAACAAAAAATTAGTTCCAAAATCTAAAGTTAAAAAAATTATCTCAGAATTAAGAAAAGTGGTTTAAAAATGAAAATATATGGAGAAGGAATCGCAACTAAGTCTAAACTTGGTCAGATTCTTGAGGTCTATTTTCCAAATATACAATTTGATAATAAAAAAACTAATACAAAATCTATTGAAACTGATTCCACGAATCATCAAATAATTAAACTTGATTGGACAGAAACTAACCTAAAAAATCCAATTAAAACAGTAGTAGATGCATATTTTAAATTACATTTAATATCAAATAAGTTTCTATTGCCAAATACTGTAAATTTAGATGGATTATTTGAAACCTTACCAAATGTGGTATGGACTAATAAAGGCCCTATTTCAATTGATGAAATAGAGGAAAGGTTAAACAAATCAAAATCTGATAAAAATGATCTTTACATTAGATCACTAGATAAATTTCCTTGTCTAACAGATTATATTATTCCAAATAAAGTAAGAATTGCAGATGCATCTAGAGTAAGGCTCGGAGCATATTTGAGTGAAGGCACAACAATAATGCATGAAGGTTTTGTTAATTTTAATGCTGGGACTTTGGGAAAGGCTATGATTGAAGGCAGGATATCTGCAGGTGTACTAATTGGAGATAACTCTGATCTTGGTGGAGGCTCAAGCACAATGGGAACATTATCAGGAGGAAATAATACAAAAATTTCAATTGGTAAAAATTGTCTTTTAGGTGCGAATTCTGGAATTGGGATTTCCTTAGGTGATGACTGTATAGTTGAGGCTGGATTATATATAACTGCAGGTACTAAAGTGACTATTATTGATAGTGATAACAGAGAAAACTTTATTAAAGCTAAAGAGCTATCAGGCAAATCAAATCTTTTATATATTAGAGATTCATTATCTGGAAAAGTTATTGCAAAAATTAATAAATCGAAATCCTCTTTAAATAAAATACTTCACGAAAATGATTGAACTTCTTCAAAAACTA
>MDTG01272541.1_pt1 | contig 10370 bp, 6 predicted proteins | sample 811421 | NCBI WGS metagenome assembly MDTG01 (sample SAMN05326645, study PRJNA326480) | marine metagenome | isolation source: seawater | place: Pacific Ocean: South East | collected 2011
CCGTCACTAACTTAAAAATCTAAGACCAAAGGTCCCTCAGCCGAGGCAAAAACTGTAATACTAGTCTAGCCACGAACCATTCTTGTTGCCCCAAGATTCTACCTCGAGCATAGTCGTGCAAATCTCTCTAAACTTGAATAAAAAAACTTTTCGTTTTATCTATCATTTACGACCTACAAATGCTTGAATTTTAGCCGTAATGTCCACTGTAAATACTGTGATGGAAGTCCGAACAGGTAAAAACATTTGCGCTACAGTCATCAGCTCGTAAACTGGGAAGAGTTCAAAAATTTTGCAGCTAATTTTTTTGAGAAATTTAGCGACAGAACTCATGCATTTCTTCTGCATCAAAATATGCCGTTAAGTGCTGATGAAATTTACGCTCTTTTTGGAATTCTAGTCTACCAAAACGCGTTTACACGCTACCTTAAACTTTGCGGCTTTGGTTTCGGTGATCACCCTGAAATAAGAGAATCTTTAAATCAGTTTACAGTGCGGAAATATGAAGTAGCTCCATTAGCCGAGGATGTTTTCCTACACCTCGGATTCTTTCACCGCCACAACGAATTCAACGATAAATTTGACGCATCTGGAGGTCAAAAGAGCGAACTTAAAGTAAGAAACACGGAAGTAAAAATTGAGATCCCCTCCTCGCTCTTGAGGCGATTCGGTCTAGATGAATACGAGCAGGCAATCTTAGAAAGGCTCGCATTTCTATTGGTTAACCATTCTTTATTAGATGGTATATGTTCTGATATCCTCGGATCAAATCATTTTATTTATAGTGATATTTGCGCACTGCATTTAGCCAAAGCAATACGGAACAAAAATAAAATCGTATTAGTGCAACCGGGCTTGATTCATCTACAAGCCAAATTTATTCACCAAGTTGAGTACGAATTAGCTATTGCTTCGCATTACATCGGTTGGGGCAAGGGTAGACAAGCTTCAAATATCTATCGATTGGGGTCCATGTACTCTTCAAGGCCATTCGATGCAATAGACTGTGGCGATAACGCGTTAGTTCTGTTACCTCAAATCCCTCGAGCAATACCACGACCATTTTCGTTTTACTGGAGCCACATAAATGACTTTTACCCATTGTTTGAGGAACTTGTTCCAAAGCTTCAGGACATCAAAGCCAAGCATCAATCCGTAACAGCACGTTGCAAGCATTTAGATCTGAACAGTTATAAACAGCTCTTTCAGGCAAGAAATATTGACCTCCCGCTGCGCGGCGCGAATGTAAATGTTGCCACGGAGCATCTTAAACCTACAAAAACCATCTACATGACTTATTTTTCAACCGGAATTGTTGAAGGGGTTTATGCTGGTTCAAATGTTCAAACGACGTTCAACGAATCTTCATATTTGCTGAATTCATCTCATCAAAAGGATTCAAGACTACTAAACGCAAATCGAACAGACCAAAATCTTTTGAAGGGTTATGTGGAAGCCTACGCAAAGAAGACTGATCCGACATCGTTTGCAAAAACACTAATCAATATAATCAAATAATCTTGAGAGTTCAGACATTAACTTGTTGTCTTGGTATCCTAACGTCACCATAAGCTGTAAGAAATTCTTGACCGATACGTCATACGGCCGAGAACACCAACAAGCAGATAGTCCACCGGAGTTTAAACAGTGATAAAGCCTCAGCGGGTAAACTATCAACGAAATTCATCGGCCAACGTCACGATCTCTGCGGATACGGTTCCTGTTGAAAATCACTACGAAGAAATAATGTGCCGGAAAATCGCAGAAAACACGCTACATGTTGAGCCTTATGATCGACGTTTATTTTTAAACCTAATCATGATGGTGTTGCAGAATTATTGCTCACGCGCCTGCATTGTAGACTGGGGAGCAGGAACCGGGGCCCAAGCCCAAATTCTATTGCATAAGTGGTCTCCCGTAATTGAGCAAATCCTCTTAGTTGAACAACCGAAAATTGTAGAGTCCCTAAAAAAATCGTACTCCGACTCTCGAATGACCTTTTGCAACTCAGAAGATTTTGTGCCGTCGCCCTGTGATCTCTTTATGGCGCATGGCAGTCTCTCATATTCCGAGAAACCTCTGACACTCCTTGGTCAAGCACTTTCCACTGCCAAGGTTGTTGCTATTAGCAGATTTCTCGTGAGCGCAGACATCGACCACCCCCTCCAAATTCGTGATCCGAAAGGCGATCACGTCGAAATAGTTTCTCCTGAGAAATCGTTGATCAATCAGGCCAAAAACAGTGGACGAAAGATTTTCATCTATGAGAAGTCATCTATGCCAGCGCATAAACAATGTGTTCAAGATCAGACTGGGAGAGTCATACAACTGCAGAACGTATCTTTAATTCTGGGCAAGTAACCCACCCGGATTTTTGGTGATCCCTGGTAGCCAAAAAGGCGGGTAACGTGAATCCAGCGGTTGGTATGATCCGACTTGTACTGATTCATAATCCTGGTGTCTGTGCTGCTGGGCTTCTAGAATTGTGCAAGATGGTTAACCCCAAACATTGCAGTCAGACGATGCAACCAAGCTAGCTGTCTACTCTAAATTTAAGATACTAGATACCTCGTTTTTGCACTACGGTTTGACCTAAAACGACAAATTTTCGGCATACAGAGCTGCTTGTTTTGCTCGAGGGTAAGGGAATAACGAATGACGGAGCGTTACTTATGCGGGCGTCATTTGCAGAGCATCTGTCAAGTCCAAATCGTACCGTCACTAACTTAAAGATCTAAGACCAAAGGTCCCCTCATAAAAAAATTTGCAGCTTGCAGGTGAAAATGTAGCTAAAGCCTACATACCTAAAATGGACATCTTAGGCACTGTCCAATAGTAAATATCAATATTTCGAATACTCCTTCTCCTCAAATAGATCGGATTTACATTTCAAGTTAATTTCCCTCTTTAATTCGGACCGTTTATCGTTTTCTGCATAAACACTTCGTGCTAGCTCTATAAATTCGTTATCAAAGGTTTTCTCTGCTTCTTTTTCTCGAATTTTATTTTCAATATCCCACAATGAAAGATTAATAGTTCGAAGTTTCCTCTCAAGCTCAGAGAGCTCCGGTGTTTCTTTAAGACCTAACTCAAAAAAAACGAGTAATTTTTGATATTCAAGTTCTACCTTTGCAAGAGCTTCGTCTGTGGAAAATTTCTCTCGCTTTATTCGAAGTATGCTTAATTTATCAACCATCTCACCCCAAGAGATTGGTACCTTTGGACTCTTCACTCCAACAAACCCCGCATCTCGAGGTGATTATTCAAATCGGTTTTTATTGTTGCAAATACTGGATGCCAATTCCCCCGCTCCCGTTGACGATAAAGAACTACCGATGGGTACCAATCCGTCTTATTGGTTTCAAGCATCCAACGCCAATCCGGAACAAATTTCAAAAGTACCCACGTGTGTCGACCGAGTGCTCCTGCCAAATGCGCTATCGCAGTGTCACTTGTTATGATCAGATCGCATATACTCATCACTGCTGCCGTATCGACAAAAGCGTCAGATCCCCCGTCAAATCCTTCGCCTAATGACGTGACTTTAAAAGATATACCGGCCAACTGTTTCTCACCTGCCCCTTTGTGAAGATTTATCAGTTCCACGTTTGGTAATGAGGCAAGGTCCTCGAAATAATAAAGCGGAAACGATCGACCATAATCAATCTCAGATTTACCACCTTGCCAGCAAATACCAATTTTAAATGACTTTTTCGACAATTTTTTTTCCCAAAACGCTATTTTTTTTGGGCAGGCATGCAAATATTCCAATTTCTGAGGAATAGACTTAAGCGTCGTATTGAACAAAAACGGCAGGCTTAGTAAAGAAATTTCAAAATCATAGTCTACGTCTATAGGCCGCTGGTGCACCAACCGCACCTTACATTTCAATGAACCTAAAAGTTTGTGTAGCTTCTTTTGCACTTGGAAGGTGAGGTTAGCGCCAGCGCTTTCAAGTAAACTAATATATCGAGCAAACTGAATGATATCGCCCAAACCCTGCTCTTCTATCACGAGAACCATTTTTCCATTCAGTGACGCTTGTCCGTTCCATGCTCGTTGAGGATCTGGAGGCGAAACTGCCGGGAAACCGCTCGTTTTTCGCCATTCATATAAAAATAATCCCTGCTCAAAGTCGCCTTGGGTAAGAAGAAGTAACGCCTTATTGGATTTTGCGTCAGCACTACTATTATCAAAGGCTAAAGCCTGATCCAGCATTAACCCAGCAGCGGTGAAATCTCCCATCTCTCTCAAACAATTACCCAGGGTGCACAGAGCTCCGATATGCTGAGGGTTACCTGAAATAAATTTCTTCAGACATGTTATAGCCGCTTCGAAATAACCAGTTTTTTTTAGGAGAAGACCTAAATTAAAAAATGTATCGAGATATTCGTTGTCCAATTCTATGGCTGTTTCGAAAGCTCGTCTTGCTGACTCAAAATTCCCCAATTTTTGAAATACAGTGCCCAAATTATTGTAAGCACGCGGGTCCGAGGGGTTTTTTTCGATTGCCACCTGGTAGGTCTCTGCAGCCTTGTCTAAATGACCACTGAGTTGATGAGCCATACCAAGAGTTATTAATACATCTAATCGGTCCGGCTCATTAGAAAGAAATTTTTCAAAAAAATTAGCTGCAACTTGGCGTTTTCCAGATCGAAAATAAATATTCCCAAGTTGTAACTGAATTTCTGCATCATTTGGGTTCATTTCCAATGCTTTTTCGAAGGCTTGAGCCGATTCGTCGAGTTTGTCCTGCATCAACAGTACCATCCCCAATTTATTGAGACATCGAGGATCGTTAGGCTTTTGCTCTACAGCGGAGGCCAGAGCATTTTCTGCAAACTCAAATTGCTGATTTTCAGCAAAAGCCAAACCAATATTGATTAGAGCCGGGACGAATTTACTGTCTACTGATAAAGCCAATTTATAAGCAGCTATAGCGTTTCCCAATTGACCCTGATTTTTTAGCGAATTTCCGAGGTTATTCCATCCTTCTGGGTAATCTCGTCTGATCGAAATGGCTCTTTTAAAGAGTTTTTCTGCATGCAAAAAATTCCCATTATCAATTAGTACCGTGCCGAAATTATTGAATAAATCGTAGCGATTAGGATCCAATTCGATCGCTTTCTGGAAAGCTGTAATAGCATTATTCAATTGACCTAACGCCCCATAAGCTAGGCCAGTCAGGTTCAAAGCCTCAACGTCATTACTAATGACCTCTCTATCCCTTACAGCCATCTTTAGAAGGTCAGAATAACTACCTTCCTGATACAATCGACGAAGTTCGGCTACTGTTTGTGACATGATCGGCACTTTTTTTGTGGATTCGTCTGCGTTTGCAGGTGCAATACCGTAAGACACTCCTCTCATTACATAACAATCAAAGATACCATCACCAATGTAAATTACTCGGGTTGGATCAAATTTTTCCCTTATCTAATCCAGCCGGTGAATCGTGCTGCAAGGTCTAACGAGTACCTCATATCTTCAACAATTCGTTTGTGGCTTATCTTAAATTCCCTTTTATCTCCAGAAAAGAACTTGATTTATATATGCGGCCGAAGTACTTCAAGTGCATCGTTATCATCGGGCTCAGGAGCTTTCATGACCTTGCCATTTTCTGCGTAAAAGAACTGTCCGGTTTTTACACGCCATCAACGTCAATTAATAATGTGGTTGGTTTCATTATGACTTTCTCACAGATACGAGAATTCTTTTCACTCAGATGATCCTTTAGTAACCGTTGATTTGCCAGAAACAGAGAGGCTGAGTCTTTTTTTAGTTCCCTAGATTAGCGGGCTTTAGTCTGCCCGTTGGTGATTAAGAAGGCTTAACAATTACCATTGGCACTTCGTGTATCCCCAAACGCTCTACCCTGAGATCTTTCTCAACTGCGAAATCAATAAGGGCCGACGATTCAGCGCCTTGCAGCTTTTCGTCGATGGCAATTAGTCCACCCGGCATAAGAAACTCCCAAAAATGCTGCATACTTCTTACCGCAGGTTCATATGCATTACAGTCAATGTACAGCAGAGCAAACCGACCCATGCCAGCTTCGAATTTCTTCCCGCGATGGTTATGAAGTATCTTCGGAACCGTTTCGACAGCATCACCCTCAAATAACTCTACAAGGTGTTCCACCCCAGCAGTTTTACACTGCGCTAAAACAGAACTTTTTGAAAAATTTTTCCAGCGGCTCTTATCAAGGTGATCGCTCCTTTGCAGATCTCTTTCGACGAATCCATCCCATGTATCAAACCCCACGTATTGTCTGACACTACCCTCGTTATACATGGCAATTAAAGTGCCAAAAAGAATGGTATTGCGACCATCGGCCACACCGATCTCCGCAATATGTCCAGGAACATTCTTGATACGCACAAATAACGAGGTAATCCAAAGCAGATACTCTAGGTCGCGGATGTGAATGTTAATGATGAAACCTCGCTTAATTGACTACAATTTTTTGTCTAAATTTTCTTGGCGAATATAAGAGCCCTCTGACTGGCATGAACTGTAAACCTAAAAATGATGTTCCACCATCACGGAGACTTAATTTTTCCAATAAAAGCTAGTACCGTTCAAGAACCAAAGTCTCCGAATATGTCACTCCATACCTCGGAAGCTCGACGAACTCGAATAACCACCTAAACCACTAATGAATAGCTGGCTGGCAGAAAACAAAATAAATTTAGCGTTGGGTCATCAGTCCCCTTACAGGAAGTCATTAAAATGAATTTTGAAGATAAACGTTTGCAGATTGCCGCGCTTCTCAAGCAGAACGACCCTGAGAATGCTAAAAATGTAGCCCTCGAACTTCTTACTTCTGAACCAGATGAACCTGCAAATTACAAAAATCTTGCAATTTGTTTTGCTGCGCTTAAAGAACCCGAAAGGGCGTTAGCAACTCTTACGATGGGTAAAAATAAGAGCAACGCAACAGTTTTTTTCTGGGGCGACAGCACATGTGAAGTATTGCGGTATTTAGAGCGCTTTGATGAATTGACTATCTCGGTGCTTGAAGTGATCAATGATCCAAAAGTGGGTACCGATGAGAAAGTACAGATTTTTCGCACTCATATTCACGTCCTACAATTGGCCATTGTCGAAAAATTCGTTTCCGACCTACCAGCCAGATTCGATTCCGATGCTCCAATTCTTGTCGAGCTCGCATATTTTTTTCATGAGCAGGACGCGTGGGAACGAGCAAAGCAGTTATCGACCCTTTTCTCGGGCGATTCAAATCTGGATTATGTGGGCAAAAAAAGGCTTTCTTTAGTTTGTGGGCATACTGCGGATACCGCACGAGCAATGGCTCTTTTGAAAGACATTGTAAATGAGGCGCCTTCAGATGAGTATCATCAAAATGACCTTTTAGAGATCGCAAAAATTTATGCAACAAAACAACCCTCCGTTGACGAGGGCATTGCCACTCTCGACAAAGCGATCAACCAATATCCGGAACTGGCTGAGGCTCATCGGTTAAAAGCTTATTGGATCCACTACTCCGATAACTTTGACCTTGCGCAGATAAAATATCATTCCCTTGCATACGGTGACCTAGTAAGGCGTTCAAATACATTGATCCAGAAGGTTCCAAGGCTCGAAAAAAAAATTCCTAAGGTGGGTTTTCTCTCCGCATCATTTAAGATGCACCCCGTCGGCTGGATGACCGCTGGTTTTTTTTGTGAAACAAAAAATTTCAAAGATATCTGTGAAATTCATATATTGGCTACAGCGATTGGAGACGACTTCATAAGTAAAACGATACGCTCATCTGAAAATTTTTTTTATGACCTATCAGATGCTTCTCAGGACGACCTAACCAACATAATTTCAGATTTGGACCTAGATATTTTAGTAGATCTGGAAGGCCTCGGAGTAAACCACAAGATTGATACGATCTTAAAAAAACCTGCCCCAATTCTGATTAAATGGGTAGGTGGCTTAATAGGATCCATGTGGTTGCCAGAATATGACTATTTAGTTACTGACGAGAAACAAACGCCAAAGGACAACGATAGTGACTTCAGCGAAAAACTTATAAAAATGCCTGGGTCATATGTCACTTACTCCCCACCGCCTTATAAAATTGAACAACGCGAATGTCCATTTAACCTCAAAGGATTTATTACATTTGGTAGCTTTAATAATATTTGTAAACTGTCTCCTGTGTGCTGTGATGCGTGGGCATCAATACTAAAAGCCGTTCCCGATAGTCAAATCGTTTTCAAAGACCATACTTTAGGAGATATCGGTACCCAACAATCATTAGCGAAACTAATGAAAGAACGCGGGATTAATTCAGACAGGATCCACATATTGACCCCAACCCAACATGGCGAGCATCTGCAACACATCCAGCTTGCGGATATTGCGCTTGATCCATTTCCATATACAGGCGGACTGTGTACTATTGAGGCCGCATATATGGGGGTACCCGTAATCGCACTAGCGGGTCGTCTTTTGTCCCACAGACACTCGACCACGCATTTGTTGTCCATGGGTCACCCAGAGCTGGTTGCTTCATCGATAGATGAATACATTAAAATTGCAATTGACCTGGCCAAAGATAAACAACGAATTACTAAGTACAGACACGATTTAAGATCAGACTTATTGTCCAGTTCACTTCTAAAGCACTCAGAATTTACCGAAGTACTATTAAAAAAAATGGCCGCTTTAGTATGCTAAAGCGGCCAATAGTTACTCTGAGTTAGTTGAAAGTCATAAACTAACCGCCTAAGAGGCTCAAGACAGACTGTGGTGCAGCATTAGCTTGCGCCAACATTGCGGAAGCTGCTTGCTGAAGAATTTGCTGCTTCGCCAAGCGCGCTGATTCCACCGCGAAATCAGCATCCACGATCCGTGATTTCGCCGCCTCGGTATTCACAATAGTCTCAGACACATTCGCAATGACGTGATTCAGTCTATTTTCAACTGCGCCCAAATCAGCAGAACTGTCAGTTACTTGTTGTATCGCCGCATCAATTGATGCAATGGCAGCCGAAGCCTGCGATTGTGTCGCAATACTCAGACCACTGATAGTTGTGCTATCCGAAATTGAGGTATCGTTTTCGTCAAAGTCAGATGCCCCTACGTTAGCTGCCTTCAGACCAAATTGGTGGGAAGGAATATCGTCTCCTAGGTCAACAGTAATCGCAGTTGATCCCTCAGCCTCTAACTGAATCCCAGCGTAGTAAGTCGTGAAATCAGTGTCGTCGGTACCGAAGATTGTCTCCATAAGCGCTACGCCCGAAGCAGCTGCGTTCAAGGTGAATGTGAGCTCCCTGACATCCCCAGCTATCTTCAAAGAACCCGTACCATCTACCGTGGCGGTCAGCGTACTATCAATAGTCGAAACCGCGGTATTAATGTTGGTCACCGTAGTCGCCAAAGTGGTGCTAAGTGCTCCAGACGCAGTGGTTGTTCCATCAGCTCCTGTGAATGTGATTCGCCCAGTTGCTCCGGCTAAGCTAGACACGTCAAAAAACTGCTCGAAAGCGGCTGTAGCAGTTACACCGGTCTGGTCCGACACCGAGTTAATCGATGCCAGTTTTCCAAGGAATGTACTTGTATCAATGTCGCGATTAAATACGTCAACGCCGTTAACAATTACATCACCAGCTGTAAACGCAGTTGTGAGTGCTGATTGAGTGACACTTGCAAGGGTGGCGTTTGTAGATGCCGCAGCGATCTGATCACCTTGAATCGAGTATGTTGTAAATGTGCCATCATTCACATTAACCTGATTCATCCCTAAAATATCCAACTCGGTCTGCGTACCAATACCTCCGGAAGCTTGACCTGGACCCTTCTCAATCGTGATTGGTGATCCATCGGTAGTCTCAAGTTTCAACATTCCGTTAAATATCCGAGTGTCGACGGTGGTAGTTGCCGTTGCCGGACTGTACGCGTTACTCGCGGCTGCCTGACTCTCATCAATGTTCGCACCAGAACCTAATCCTGTTGCCACTGCATTTGTTGTCAAATCCTTGACGGAAATACCCGCACCGGTGGAATTATCAAGCTGCAACTTGCCATCAGAGTTTACAGTGGCTGTAACCCGGCCCTCCGTCTTGATGTTGATCAACGCTGCTAGCTCGGCGAGAGATGAGGTGTCCTCATCAATCATAAATGCCTGATACTGCACATCTGTTGCGGCCCCACCCGATCCCACATTCTGCACCGAGATCATGATCTGATTTTTAGTTGCAACACCAGTTCCAACATCTTTCATAATTACGGTGTTAAACGCGGACGCAGTTACCCCGTCAACATTTAAATTAATGTTGTCAACGACGTCAGAAATTTCGTCAGTTGCCGCAATTGCAGCCATCGCCTGTCCGTTAATCAGAATGTCACCCGCC
>MDTG01379698.1_pt1 | contig 10370 bp, 10 predicted proteins | sample 811421 | NCBI WGS metagenome assembly MDTG01 (sample SAMN05326645, study PRJNA326480) | marine metagenome | isolation source: seawater | place: Pacific Ocean: South East | collected 2011
AAAAAAACTTAACTATGCAGTAATTGCTTTACATGGATACGACCATAACTTCCACACTTTTACTGAATCAAATAGAGAAGAATTTAAAGGATGGAACACACAAAGCATTATAGCGAAATTAAAGTATGGTTTGGACACATCGCTAAAAGACTTTACTATAGATTCGTACATTCCCCCTTTTAATAATTTTAGTCAAAACCTTATAGATGCATTGGTAGAGTTAAATTTCAATACCATTACTACTGGTGTTAATGCACCTATGTTTGACTACAAAACACTTAAAGTTATGACTCCAAAATCACAGTTTTATGGTACCTCTACCGAAATCATAAACCATTTAAATAGTTTTGACAAAGATAATGATCATATAGCTTTACATTTAACTTGGGAAATATCTGAAAGAAAAAATTTAAAAGAAGATTGGGTTTTACCTGCTATTTTAGAAAGTTTTGCAAATGACACCTGATGACTATAAAACTTATCAGCACATTTGGCCTATGTGGTCAAGCGAGGATAAGCATAAAAAAATAGCCACGCTATCTTTTAATACCGAGCAAATCCAGTTACTGCAAAATGTCTTTCCATCCGCAATTATAAATCATTATAATATATCTACATGGAATTTAAATCGTAGTAATGAAAATTATTACGACTTAATACTAGCATGTAACGTTTTTCATTACGCACCAGATCCTCAGCTATGGTTTACTAATGTAATGAAATCTTGTGATGCGTTTTGGATTCAAGATCTTATAAATAGGAATAGAGGATCTAGTTTTAAGCATCAGTTTGGTGATGACAATGATTGTATGAGGTATTCCTATAAAGAACATAATTCTGTAGCTAGTAATAGTTTTAATTTAAAAAATTTAATTAATGATAACATATATGTGAATAAATTCCATCATTATAAAGACGGACCAAACGATTTTTATTATTATAAAACAAATGATCACTTTATAGCGGAGATTGTTAATGGCTGAGGTAACAAAAGAAAAAATCACATTCTTTACAACTCTAGAACAATTTTTGTATAGAGAAAAAAATTCGCTACTATCATGGACAAAACTAGATTGCGTCAATGAGATTGTAGTGTATACGTCTTTAGAAACTAGCCAGATTTTAGAACACCCTAAAGTTGTTGTCAGAACATATCCTAAAGAACTCAAGCCCTTAGATCCACCATCTATAAAAGATTTGTTTTTAGACGCCATAGAAAAAACACAAAACCAATATTTGTGTTACCTTAATAGTGATATTATATTTTTATCAGATTTTTGTGAAACCTTTAAGAACATAAAAGATAAATATGATAAACCCTTTCAAATGGTAGGTAAAAGAAGAGATTGGGAAAATCATTATGATTTAGATATATTAAATCTATCTGATGAACAAATAAAAGAAAAAGTTGGCCATATGCCATTAAGAAATACCGAGCATTGTGACTATTTTGCATTTGATAGGAAGGTCTATACCGATTTAAATGATAAAGGATTCTTCCCAAATTTTTTCATTGCTAGAGGTTCTTTTGATCGTTGTATGCTTTGGCTACCTAGACAATTAGGATATGATAGTATAGACTGTAGCGAAGCTATTTATGTCATACATCATGAAGAGGGTGGAGATATTAGAGGCCCTTATATGAGTTCTAGACCTTCATTCTGGCCACAGCTTAAAGAAAATGAAAAACTTTTGGCAGAAGCTATGCGAAAATTTAATCAATCAACGCATGTAATTCCAAATTTTCCAGGAGTAAATGTAAAAGCACCTTTATAATGAAAAGATTAATTTATGTAGTAGACTTAGACGACACGTTATGTAAAACTGAAATGGGTGTAGGTCCAGACGGTAAGCGTGGTCCACAGTATTTTGATTCTACGCCTATATCTGATAGAATTAATAAAATTAACGAATTACATGATGAGGGACATATAATCATCATTGAAACAGCCAGAGGTAATAATTCAGGTAGATCTTGGTTTTTTAAAACGTTAAATCAACTAAAAGATTGGGGATTAAAATTTGATCACCTGAGAAGTGGAGTAAAGTATATGGCAGATTATTATATTGATGACAAAGCTATCAACAGCGAAGACTTTTTTATACAATGAATAACTATGTTTTAAAAAGCAAAGTAGGCAGATTTGGTAATAACCTACTGCAAATTTCCAACGCAATAGCTATTGCGAAAAAACATCAAGGTAAATTTACACTACCTAGTATCATGACAGATGTGATAAATCCTTTTGTTGTTGACTTCAGTGAAAACAAGTCATTGCCAGATGTTTGCAATAATTTTTGGGATTTATGGACCGGTAGACAAGATGTATTCCATGGCTTTAAACAAATTAAAGCATTTGATAGTCTAGACGAAATAGAAGAAATACGACCGCAAATATTGCAAAAATACGTCTTACCCCATGTTGTTTCTTATAAAAAACAAGACCTATCAAAGTATGATGTTATTACTCATATTAGAGGCGGAGATAATCATGTAAAAAATGGTTCTCGAAGAAAAGATGTTGCTGGAGAATCTGTGCAGTCTCCTGTTAGTTATTTTAAAAAAATTATCAAAGACAATGGGTATAAAAGCATGCTGATGGTGTGTGAAGATAAGCTCAATCCTGTTGTAGAAGTTTTGCTGAAATGGTCAGAATGCGATGTAACCTATCAAAGTAGCAGCATCCAAGCAGACATGAACACCATACTAAATGCTAAAAATTTTATTATATCTGGTATGTGTTCTTTTAATCGCTTGCTAATGCAGATGTCTGAAAATGTACAACAAATATTTTTACCAAAGTATGAAAACTTCTTAAAGCAACCAGATTTTTACCTTCGGCAAAATATAAATATACGAACAATGAAACATAAAAATTACATAAAATATGGAGAGTGGAGAAACACAGACGATCAATGCAAATTAATGACAAGTCATAATATAGAGGATTTAGAATGGGTAGTGTAAACAAAATAATTAAAAGTTGTCCTGGTTTTCTAAAAAGAGCATACTACAATTGCGTGCCTTTCAATCGTAGGTATGGTAAGATTTTTGTAGAAACTTTTCAAAACTTAATGACCTCTAGAACATGGAACAAACAACAGTTATTAGACTATCAATATTTAGAGTTTAAGAAACTCATTACACACTGCTACAATAATGTCCCTTACTATAAAAATGTGATGTTAGAACGTGGGCTTTCTCCACAATCATTCAAATCTGCTTCTGATATCTCTTTACTGCCAATACTTACAAAAGATATTATTAGAGACAACACTAAAGATCTTATTGCTTCTAATATGATTAGACAAAAATGTTTTGAATTTAGAACTAGTGGATCAACAGGTAAAAAATTAATTTTTTATGGCACTGATGATTTATACAAAAAAGAAGCCGCTTTTGTACTAAGGGCTTTTAATGACCATGACGCCACAATGTACGACAAACCTAGTGTTTGGCTGCGTAGATTTGTACCCCCTAAAGAAAATATGTTATGGAATTATGACTATGAATTAAGAAGACTATACATGTCAGCATATCATGTTAATGATAAGACTGTATACGATTATGTAAAAAAAATAAATGCAGGAAATTATCACACACTAGTTGGGTATCCGTCTAGCATTTATATACTAGCATGTTTATGTGAAGACCATAATTTATCATTAAAGATATCGCAAATACATGTAGCTTCAGAAAAAATGTTAGAAGAATGGTCTAACAAAATATATAAGGTTTTTGGCATCAAACCCAAAGCGCACTATGGACTACAAGAAAAAGTTGTATTTCATCATCAAACTAGTGAGTCGGACCACTATTATGAAAATTTTGAATATGGTATTACTGAATTTGTGCAAGAAAATAATCAAAATGTAATAGTTGGTACAGGGTTTAATAATTACTATATGCCTTTTCTTAGATATAAAACAAATGATGTAGGAATCATAAACAATGACAAAAGCACATGTTACACTATGTTAGATATAGATGGTAGATGTGACGATATACTAATATCTAAAGATGGTTGTAGATTGCCAGGGGTTAACTTTTACACTATGATGTATAAGATAGATGGTGTTAAAATGTTCCAAATTTTTCAAAAGGCAGACCGTAGTCTTACAATGAATATTGTTAAGAATGAGAAATTTTGCGAAAAAACGGAAACGGAAATTAGAAAAGGTATGTCTAGCAGAGTAGGTTCGCTACCACTGAATATTACAATAGTTGATGAAATTAAAAGAAGTACTGAAACAGGTAAAATAAGAAACATATTTACAGAAAAATGATCAAGCACAATAAACATCTAGCAGAGATTAAACCATACGTTACATCTAATAGATTTACTTTAGATAAGTCATGGACTCTTTGTGATTGGAACGAATCCTTGTTTGCTCCTAGTGTCAAGGTAACAGAAGTTTTCGATAGTTTAACTAAACAAATTAATTTTAGACTATATCCTGATATCACACAACAGCAACTTAAAAGCAAAATATCTGAGTATGTTGATGTTCCAAAAGAAAATATTGAGGTATACAATGGATCTGACGATGCTTTAAAAGACATATTTTCTGTGTTTGTAGATGAAAGCACCAGTGTTCTGACCTATGCACCATCATATACTCAGGTAGATACCTTTATTGATATTAATACAGCCAACCACACAAGCTCTTTAATAAATAATATTTTTGATAAACATGAATACGACTTTGAAGAATGTTCAAAGCATAATGTTGTATATATAGTTAATCCTAATAATCCAACTGGACATTTGATACCCATATCTGTTATTGAAAGTTTACTAAAAGATAATCCAAATACTCTATTTATTATAGATGAAGCCTATTATGAGTTTTGTAAAATAAGTTGTGTGCAATTAACAAAACAATTTTCTAATATTGTTGTGACAAGAACTTTCTCTAAGGCATTCGGCTTAGCTTCATTTAGACTAGGATATATTATATCTAATAAAGAAAATATAAAATCTTTACAAAAAATTAAAAATGGCAAAAGTGTAAACTCAATTGCTCAACTTGCTGGAATAGCTGCATTGTCTGATATTGATTATTTGAACTCATGTGTTGAGCAAACAGAATTGTCTAAGCAATATTTTTATGATAATTTAAACACATCGTACCAAACACTAAAGGGTTACGGAAACTTTATAATTGTTAAAACCGATAATATTAAAAATACCCTAAAGGTTTTAGCAGAAAATAAAATTTTAGTCAGAGATAGGAGTTACTTGGAGGGATTACAAAATTGTTTTCGGGTATCTATAGGGCCTTTAGATCTAACCAAAAAAATATTACAGGTATTACAATGAATATAAGTTTTATAGGTTTGGGAAAACTGGGACTACCTTTGGCAAGCTGTTTAGCAGAAATAGGCAATAGTATAGTTGCTGTTGATAAAAACGAATATATATTAGATAGTTTAAAAAATGGACAGCTTCCATTCTATGAACCTGGTCTTGAAGAATTGTTTAATAGCTGCAAGCATAGATTTATAAAATTTACAGACTCATATGAACAGGCAATTAAAGAGACAGACGTATCTATAATTTTAGTTAATACACAGTTGGGAGATGATGGCTATGCTGCTGATTTTGTAGAAGCTGCTATATCTGATATAGCTGTAAACTTGAAAAAGACAGAAAAGCCGTATCATACCATAGTTCTATCTTCAACTGTTTTACCTGGTAGTATTAAAAAATTAATATCTGACATAGAGAAAATTTCTGGTAAAAAATTTGAGGATGATTTTGGCTTTGCGTATGTACCTGATTTTGTAAAATTAGGCAGCGTTATTAAAGATTTTAAAAATCCAGACTTTTTTCTAGTCGGATCTAATAATGCTAGAGATTTAGAAACTGTACATAAAGTTTGGTCTAAAATGCACCAAAATAATTGTAGTCATGAATCTTTAACTTTAGAAGAAACTGAAATAGCTAAGGTTGCTTTAAATGCATATATAGTAAGTAAAATTACTTTTGCTAATTTTTTAGGAGAGCTTTGTAAAGGCTTGCCAAATGTTAATGTCCATAATATTACTAATGTTGTAGGTATGGACCAAAGAATTGGTAATAAGTTTTTTGGCGCTGGCGCTCCATATGGAGGTACCTGTTTTCCGAGAGATGCCACCGCTTTTGTAAAATTCGCTAAAGACAGGAATCATATAGCCAAAAATCTAATATTTGCACAAGAAGTTAATGATATGGTTTTAAATAGTATAGCTAAAGAGTGTGATAAATATCAAAACATAGGCATTCTTGGTTTGTCTTTTAAACCTGACTCACCAGTTACCGTAGGGTCGCCATCTGTATCACTTCTAAAAACAATACAAAAACAAGTGCGGGTATTTGATTACATAGTGCAAACATCTGAAAATTTAAATATTTTTATGGAACAAACGCCAGAAGACCTAATTAATAAAAGTGATTGCATAATAATTATGCATCCAGATAAAAGATTTGCTGGATTAAATTTTTATAATAAAAAAGTTGTTGATCCTTGGGGCATGTTGTGAAAAGTCTGTATGTTAAGCAAAAAATACACATAGGTGGCCCGTGGTCATCATTTAAGTTTAATGATGTTAGTCCAGAATTTATACTTTCGAAATTTTATGCTAAAGCTGGACACCCTTTGCAAATGATATTATTGTTACAAATGGATTGTGCAATAATTAATGAAACTATTGCTATGCCCTGGATGAGAGAGATTTCTCATTTGTTCGACACCGTAAAGCAACACACACAAAATACAGTGAATATTGATGATGTAGATTTTGGTCAATATGATGTAGTAATATCAGAAGATGCAATAATACAAAAAAATATTATTGATAGATACCCCAATACTCTATTTTTATATTTTAATGCTGAGCATTTTGATGCTAAATATAGTCAAGACTACGACGTATTTTTGCAACATATTAATTATCAACAGCAAAGACATATTAATGAAAAGTTCTTTACTTTTCCTAGAGATATAGAAGCTATGAAAAAAATGTTCAATGTTACAAACAAGTATGGGTATTTCTTAGACAATAGAGATAAAGATGAATATATGTTAGATATGCCAAACAACAATAATTCTCCAGTAAAAAATACTTCATATTATTGTCCTACTAATATTATAGAGGGTGAATCGAAACAATATTATAGCAATTTATCAAAATCTAAATATGCAATATGTATTAGTCAAAGACATGGTCAATTTTTCCATGACGCAAGTTCATTAAACACGGTGTGTATAGGACAAACTGCTAATAATAATAATCATTTCTTGCACCCAGACATGATTTGTAATAATATAACTTGTGTACAAGACAAAATAGAAGAGCTAGAAAAAAATATCGATTACTACGAAAGTGTGGTTAATTGGCAGCTAGACAACATAAGACAATTAAATAATCAATTCTTATCTATGTTACAAAAAGAAATAGAAAAAAAGAGGCAAGCTAGATGAAAACAGCATTAGTATGTGGAGCAGGTGGTTTTATAGGCTCACACCTTGTTAAAAGATTAAAGGCGGATGGATATTGGGTAAGAGGTGCAGATCTTAAGCTGCCAGATTTTTCTGAAACAGAAGCTGATGATTTCGCCTTGGGGGACTTGTGCAATTTCAGAAATGCTGAAAAAGCAATGTCTTTGCCTAACGGAGAAGTATTCGACGAAGTTTATCAACTAGCGGCAGATATGGGTGGTGCAGGATATATTTTTACTGGAGAGAACGATGCAGCCATCATGCACAATTCTGCACAGATTAATCTTAACGTAGGCTCAATAGCTGTTGGTAAAAAAATTGGCAAATTATTCTATAGTAGTAGTGCCTGTATGTATCCAGCATATAATCAAGAAGATCCAGACAACCCAAAATGTAGCGAGGATTCTGCATATCCAGCCGCACCAGATAGTGAATACGGGTGGGAAAAACTGTTTAGTGAAAGATTTTATTTAGCTTTGCAGAGAAATCACGGATTAGATGTAAGTATTGCTAGGTATCATAATATATTTGGTCCAGAAGGCACTTGGGATGGAGGTAGAGAGAAAGCTCCTGCTGCACTGTGTAGAAAAGTCATTAGGGCAGAAGAAGGTGGGACTATTGATATTTGGGGAACAGGTAAGCAAACCCGATCTTTTCTCTATATTGATGAATGTATAGAAGGCACATTAAGATTAACACGATCAGATTTTGCTGGACCAGTTAATATTGGGAGTGAAGAAATGGTGAGCATTAATCAGTTTGCAGAAATGATTATAGAAATTTCTGGCAAAGATCTTAAATATCAAAATATAGACGGACCTGTAGGTGTTAACGGCAGAAACTCAGACAACAAGTTGTTACAGGCAAACTTGGGCTGGCAACCATCCATGACACTTATGAATGGACTATATAAAACATATAAGTGGATTGAAGAACAAAATGCCAAGCAGTAGACCAGATTGGACAGATTACTTTTTGGGATTGGCAAAGGTTGCATCTCAACGTAGCCACGATATTCATACTCAACATGGTTGTGTTATCACAGATCAAAACCATAGAATATTAGGAGTAGGGTATAATGGTTTTCCTAAAGGTATGGACGACGCAACACTTCCAACAAGTCGTCCAGAAAAATATGATTGGATGATTCATGCTGAACGAAATGCTTTGTCTAATTGTGTTGTGCGTCCTGATGATGGCATAGCATATATTACTGGCCAATGTTGCAACGACTGCATTCTGGCCCTACACCAAGAAGGAATAAAAAAAGTAATAATGTGGGACGGACATGGCACACAATTATTCAACGAAAAAGAGCAGAAAAAATTTGACCTTTTTGTTAAACAAAGTAAAATAGAAATTATAAAAACAAAACCAAATCTTTCTTGGTTGCGAGATCTCTGCGGTGTACTATAATACTACCATGAGTCAAAATGTTTTTACTAATTACTTCACTGATGGCATATATAATATTTCTTTCATCGCCATCCCTATGTACTGAATTATTTTAAGGAGAAGATATGTCTGCGCTTCAAGAACTGCAAAATTATACTTTCGTTTCCAAATATGCTAGATGGCTGGAAGATAAAAACCGCAGAGAAACTTGGAGAGAAGCTGTTGATCGTGTTAAGAATATGATGCATACTCAATACGATGATAAAGGCATTTCAGAGCAAATAGATTGGGCCTACGACCTCATGTTTAAAAAGAGGGTACTGGGAAGTCAAAGAGCTTTACAGTTCGGTGGAGAACCCATTTTAAAGCGTCACGCAAAGATATATAACTGTACAAGTTCATACTGTGACAGATTAAGGTTTTTTCAAGAATGTTTCTGGTTATTGCTCTGTGGTAGCGGTACAGGATTTAGTGTGCAAAAACACCATGTAGCTAAACTACCAACGCTTTCTCAAAAACCTAAACCCAAAAAAGGGTGTAAATATATTATAGAAGATAGTATTGAGGGTTGGGCGGATGCTTTGGGAGTATTGTTGAGTTCATATTTTACAAAGCCTGCTGAGAATAAATTTAAAGAGTATAAAGACGAATATATTGTTTTTGATTATAGCAATATTAGAGAGAAGGGATCAACATTATCTTCTGGCGTAGGCAAAGCTCCTGGATTCGAACCTTTGCAAAATGGTTTAGAGAAAATCAGAGATTTACTAGATAGATGTATTAAAGATGGACAGAAGAAACTTAGACCAATTGATGCTTATGATATTATTATGCACAGCAGTGATGCTGTGTTATCAGGTGGTGTTCGTAGAAGCGCATCTCTTGCCTTATTCAGCCCAGATGATGAAGACATGGCAAAAGCTAAAACTGGCAACTGGTATGTAGATAATCCGCAAAGAGCAAGAAGTAATAATTCCGCACTGCTGCTAAAAGATGAAACTACATATGAACAATTTCAAACATTAATGGAATCTGTAAAAGAGTTTGGAGAACCGGGTTTTATTTGGAGTGATTCTACAGAGATGACTTTTAATCCTTGCGTAGAAGTAGGTATGTGGCCTGTAGATGAAAAATCTGGTAAATCTGGATGGCAAGGATGTAATCTATCAACAATCAACTGTTCTTCTTTATCTGACGAAGAAGATTTTTATGAACGATGCAAGGCTGCTGCGGTTATTGGTACTTTGCAAGCTGGTTTTACTGGCTTAGATTATTTAGGAGATACCAGCAAGGCTATTTTTGATAGAGAGGCTTTACTTGGTGTTTCTCTAACAGGCATCATGGAAAAACATGATCTTGTGCTCACAGAGAAGGTGCTAAAAAAAGGAGCAAAAATTGCTGTTGATACTAATAAAGAATTGTCTAAAAGAATTAATATCAATCAAGCCGCTAGAGTAACGTGTTTAAAACCAGAAGGTACAAGCAGTAGT
>MDTG01155337.1_pt1 | contig 10369 bp, 11 predicted proteins | sample 811421 | NCBI WGS metagenome assembly MDTG01 (sample SAMN05326645, study PRJNA326480) | marine metagenome | isolation source: seawater | place: Pacific Ocean: South East | collected 2011
AGCTTTTTTGTAACTTTTTAAGTTTTTCATATTTGACTGTTTCACCCTCATTTTTGCTTTTTTTACCTGCAAGTTCTAACAACGTTATACAACTAAGATCCTTTTCTTCTGAATTTAGGAATTTTAAAGTAACTTCAGCTTTTAGATCATAAGAAAAAGAACAAAACAATACAGAAAGAATTAGATACTTCATACGTAAATGTATACTTTTGATATTTAAAAGTCATCAAATTTTTCTATGAATTACTAAATAAAAGGTTAATATTTTAATTATGTTCGTTTTCTAATTAAATTAGTAAAAAAATATATCAGAAAAGTAATAACATTAAAATATAATACTTTAATTATTAAATATAAAACATTGAAAACATTAATTAATTATAATTTCAATTTAAAATTATATGAACATATGGTATTTATATTTAATAATTGATCATGATGCAAAAAATAATTTATTTAATTGGAGCTTTGTTAATATTAGGGTTATTCTACCCATTCCTTAAAAATATTGGATTTGGAAGACTACCTAGGGACATAGTCATTAAAAAAGAAAACTACTCTTTTTATTTTCCTATTGTTACCTGCTTAATAGTAAGTATTTTTATATATCTTATATTATTTTTTTTAAAAAGTAATATTTTCAGTATTTTACATGCGTAATTCAATGTTTAAAGCACTTGTATTAAAAGAAACAGAAAATAAACAAAATACACTTAGTATTGAAGACTTAAGTATTGAAGATTTACCGAAGGAGGAGATATTGGTTAAAGTAGAGTTTTCAACACTCAATTATAAAGATTCATTAGCGGTTACTAATAAACTTCCAATTGTTAAGAGTTATCCAATGGTTCCTGGGATTGATTTTGCAGGAACTGTAAAAAAATCATCAAATATAAATTTTAATATTGGCGACAAAGTTTTATTAAATGGTGCAGGCCTAGGGGAAATAACTTGGGGTGGAATGTCGCAAATGGCCTGTGTTAAAGGAGATTATTTAATTAAAATCCCCTCAGCTTTTTCAACAATGCAAGCAATGACAATCGGAACTGCTGGTTATACTGCAATGTTAGCAATATTAGCATTAGAAAAAAATAAAATAACCCCAGATAAAGGAGAAATTCTAGTAACTGGGGCAACTGGGGGAGTTGGCAGCGTAAGCCTAATGTTGTTAGCTAAACTAGGTTATAATGTATGTGCAGTGACAGGTAAAACAAAAAATTTTGAATATCTCAAATCACTTGGAGCTGAAAGAATTATTGATAGAAATGATTTATCAAAAGAATGCAGACCTCTTGAAAAAGAAGTTTGGGCAGGAGTTGTTGATACAGTGGGAAGTCAAATATTAGCCAATGCATGTGCCTCTGTGAAATATGGTGGTGCATTAGTTCTGTGTGGTCTCGCTCAGGGTTTTGATTTTCCAACAACTGTTATGCCCTTTATTCTTAGAGGTATAAATCTTTTTGGTATAGATAGTGTTTATTGTCCATTAGAATTGAGACAAGAAGCATGGGAAAGATTGGCTAAAGATATTGATTTAGAAAAATTGCAATCAATCGCTTTATCCATTAGTTTTAATGAGGTGCTAGATTATGCAAAAAAAATGTTAGCAGGAAATACTAAAGGAAGAATTATTGTAGACGTAAATATGACATAAATTCAAATTAATGTAATTGTTTTTTATAATCTTTAAAAAAACACAGACTAAACTTAGAAGATAAATATTGTTAGTTCATAAAATAGATTGCGTTAATATAAAGAAATGTTTGTATTAAAATATTATTTTTTTATCGTCTTCAAAAAATTTAAAGAAACTTTCTTATTTCAATGATTTTATAGATTAATAAGAATTCCCCTACAAGTTATGTTTTTGCAACTTGATTATGCAAGAATCCCAACTGATTAATACGTTTCTGAAACCTATGGCTTCAAATATTCTTGCGTATTTCGTTATTTTAAAGTTAATGAACAGCGGTGTTGAAATCATATCTAAAGAAATTCTTAAGTCCATTGGTTTAATGCACTTTATTAGAAATTTGTAAATAAATTTTCTGGGGTTATGATTGTTAGCAATTTTTGCTGGTGCTTAACAACTGACAAACCAGATAGTAAGACTGAAAACTTATTTTTAACCACGTAGTCATAACTTCACCGCCAGTTAATTTCTATTTTGCTCTCAGATACATGAGCAATATGGTATTTGCATAAATTTTCTTATTCAGAAGATCTTTTTTTAATAGTAAGTTTTTTAAATTTGTTCACAATATCTTTTTTTTGGGCACAAAATCCCAGAGCAGTACCCGTTAAAAATGCTCCAGCAGTTAGAGCACCTGTAACAAAAGCACTTGATAATACAAGCTTAAATAGTGTCATAATTTACTTTTAATTAGTTAAAATTCTTAATATTTTCATTAAATGTAATTATATCATTATTGAGTGAAATTTAAACAAAAAAAAACCTGATAAATTATATCAGGTTTAATTATTCATTTATATAATTACTTTTCAGCGCAAGCGTAAGAATTAATTTCTAAACCAACTGAAATTTCCGTTATTTTTGGTGTATTCCAAACCATATTTATCTCCTTGTGTTAAATTATGATACACTTTACAATAAGTAACTTAATCAAACCTGAGTTATTTATTCATAATACATTCATATAATTAATTCTGATCTAACCTACCTTTTATCATATTCCAGTATTTTTCGTAATCTGATTTTTTATAATCCCTTAGATTTAGATACCCAACATGATTATTTGGCTTTTCAATATCAAATTCAATTCCCCAAAGTGATTCACTATCATAAGGCATTTTACCATATCTAAGATCTGCTATCACATTTTTATAGGATGGATGAAAATAAATATATTCATCAGAAAACTTTGCAAATCTTAAAATATCATTTCTCTGAATTGAATCTATTCCTAGTTCAGGTAATATTTTCATCTTGTCGATAAATTTAGCGGTATCTCCTTTCATATAATGTCCTTCTTTAAAATATGGTACGTACACGACGTAAATATAATAAATGTCCTTATAAAGATATATAGTTCTCCAAAGAAAATTATTACCAATTGTTGGTTTAATTAAAAGTTTCTCAATGTTATGTTTTTTTTGTTCAGCAATTTTATATACTATTTTTTCAACTCTTTCATATTTTATAAAACAGATAAATAAATAAAAAATTGAGCAAAAGATTCCACCTTTAATAAAATTTTTTGATTTGAAATAATAAAAAAAAACTAAAGAAAGAAATAATATTAAAGTGAAAATTGGATCGACAATTGAAATTATATTTAAAGAAATTCTTTCATTTGAGAAAGGCCAAAATAAATAAGTTCCGTAACTTGTGCAAGCGTCTAAAAATCCATGAGATAAAAAACCTAAAAAGGAGTAAAGGTATATTTCAGAAAATTTGAAAGTTTTTTTTTGAATATAGTAAATTAAAAATGCTAAAAAAATACTACCAATAGGGCAAAAAAATAAAGAATGTGTAAAATGTCTATGAAAATCTAAAAAAAGTAACGGATCACTTTTTGATCTAATTAAAATATCAAAATCTGGGATCAAACCACCAAAAAATCCAGTAATACATGCAATCTTAAAAGATTTTTTTTTAACTGCTATTGATGACGCTAATGAGGCACCTAGCAAACCTTGAGTTAAAAGATCCATGATTAATATATTTAAAGTTTTGTTAATTTCTTATTTTTTATATTTTTTTTTCTTTCCAAGTACCACCGTATTTATAGTTTGGTTTGATTTTAATAAATAGTAAACACTTTTCACAAACAAAATTCCATTTTAAGATATCATTCCATCTGCATCTAAATAATGTTGAAGACATATTGTTGCATTTATCACACTTTTTTTTTCTTACTCTCATTTTTTTCTATATCAAAGCAATCATCACAAATTTCATTGCTTTTATTGTAATAAGTTATATTAATAGGCTTGAAAGGCAATGGTGCGTCACACACAGGACAAACTTTAATTTCAAACTCTTTTTCATTTTTATTCATTAGGATTTATAATTACATGAAATAATAATTCTGTTGTTGTATTTTTTTTGACCAATTTTATTAAAATTTATAATATATTTTATTTTTATCTTATTATTTATTTTACAATAATTAATTAAGAAATTTCTAATTTGTAATTGATACTCCTCTATGATGTCGACGTTGTAAATCTTATTAAAAGTATATTTATGATTACTATATTCAGAGTCGAAAGATAAATAGGCAAAAATTAAATCATTATCAGAACATTTTAGATTTTCTGATAAAAAAAGAATATTTTTTATTACGCATGACTCCTTAGCAACAGTTTGCGACGCATTAAAAATGCTCAAATTCGAAAAGAAAAAAAAAAATGCAAAAATTAACAATTTCATTTTTAAATAATTCTTTGAATAAATTTGAATTTTCATATGTTTTTTATTATCATAATTTTAATCAAATTTAAAAATTCTTTTTATTATAAATTAGTAATGAAAGCTTCAGATTTATTAATTAAATGTCTTGAAAAAGAGGGAGTTACAAGAATATTTGGGTTACCTGGAGAAGAAAATGCTGATTTTATGTTGTCTCTAGAAAAAAGTAAAAAAATAAAATTCATCTTATGCAGACATGAACAATCTGCAGCTTTTATGGCTGACGCTTATGGTAGATTAACTGGAAAAGCAGGTGTATGTCTATCTACATTAGGACCTGGTGTAACTAATTTGATGACTGGATTGGCTGATGCAAATATGGATTATGCACCTGTTGTAGCAATTATTGGACAAGGATCTACGAAGAGACTTCATAAGGAAAGTCACCAAATAATGGATTCAATTGGAATGATAAAACCAATCTCAAAATGGGCACAAACAATTTTATCCTCAGAGAACATTTCTGAGATGGTTAGAAAAGCTTTTAAGTTAGCTGAAGCTGAAAAACCTGGAGTAACAGTTTTAGAAATTCCTGAGGATGTTGCAAAAGAAAAAATTACAGATAGACCCATAGAACCAACTCTTATAAGAAGACCTGCTGCTGATTATCGAGCTGTAAACGATGCATTAGATTTAATTTTAAAATCAAAAAATCCTATAATTTTAGCCGGTAATGGAACTGTAAGAAAAAGAGCCTCTAATCGTCTAAGAATTCTTACTAAAAATTTAGGTATAGGTGTGGTTAACACCTTTATGGGAAAAGGAGGAGTTTCAAAGAACGATGAACATTGCCTTTTTACGATTGGATTAGGCAGCGGAGATTTTAATAATTTAGCTATTGATGAATCTGATTTAGTAATTACAATAGGTTATGACTTAGTTGAATATAGCCCTTCTGCTTGGAATAGAATTAAAAAAAAGAAGAAAAAAATAATTCATATTGACTACACTCCTGCTGAAGTTGATAAAGATTATTTACCAAATGTTGAAATAGTTTCAGATTTAGCTGCTGCATTATATCAATTAAACAAAAGACTTTTAGAAAAAATAAACAAAAATAAATTACCGTTATTTGATATTAAGAAAAGGAAAAAACTCAGAAACTTAATGATTGAGGATCTTGAGCTTAATAACAAAGATAATTCTTTTCCCATGAAACCACAAAGAATTTTATCTGAAGTGAGAAAATTTATGGACGATGAGGATATCTTAATATCTGATGTTGGAGCACATAAAATGTGGGTTGCACGAGAATATAATTGTGCCCTACCAAATACTTGTTTAATTTCAAATGGGTTTTGTACGATGGGTTTTGCTTTACCAGGTTCTATTGGAGCAAAAATGGCTTTTCCCAAAAAAAAAGTTGTGTCAATAAATGGAGATGCGGGATTTTTAATGAATGTTCAGGAACTAGAAACAGCAGTAAGGTACAAGATGAATATTATTGTGATTGTGTGGCTTGATGGTAGTTATGGATTAATAAAATGGAAACAACAATTACATTACAAAGGAATCCACTCCGATTTGAAATTTAATAATCCCAATTTTAAGTTTCTATCTCAATCATTTGGGATGTGGGGCATTGAGTTAACAAGAGCAGAAGAGCTTCCTTTAGCATTAAAAGAAGCAAGTATACAAGAAGGACCAGCAGTAATTGGTATTCCAGTTGATTATTCAGAAAACATGGAACTGACTAAGAGATTAGGAAGATTTACTGCAATAATTTAATTTCCAATAGATAATTTTAATTCTATTACTAATCTATATTTTAAAATATTTTTTTCTAAACTCTTTTTTATTTGTTGTTTTGAAAACCAATATCACAAAAAAAATAAAAGATAAAATTAATATTATTGTTGGAGCAGGCGAACTATCTAGATAAAAACTAGCATAAACCCCTAAAAAAGCTGACACAGAGGTTATTAAGACTGACAAAATCATCATGTAATCAAATTTATTTGTGAGTAAAAAAACAATTGCACCTGGAGTGATCAATAAACCTATTGAAAGTATAATTCCCACTGAAGATAAAGTAGCAACTACTGTGATAGAAGTCAGTGAAATAAGAAAAACATTTAAGTATTTATTGCTTATACCTATTACATTTGATTGAATTTCGTCAAATGCAAACAGCATTAAATCCTTCCTTTTTATGAAAAGAAAAAAACTTACAAGAAAAGATATCGAAACTGTTAATATTAAATTCTCATTCGTTATGCCTAAAATATTTCCAAAAAGTATATGATTAAGATGAAGATTTGTAGAAACTTTTGTAATTAAAACCAACCCTACTCCAAACATACCAGAAAACACCACACCTAAAACTGTATCTTTTTTTATTCTGCTATTTTCACTTATGAAACTAGAAGTAAACGAGCAAAAGAGACCTGCTACAAATGCTCCAATTATTAATGGGATTTTAAAAATATAGGCTAAAACAATTCCTGGGAGAACTGCATGACTAATAGCATCTCCCATTAAAGACCACCCTTTTAATACAAGGTAACAGGATAACATAGCCGTCGGGACAGAAATAATAATAGCTACGAGAAATGCATTTTGCATAAATCTTAACTTAAATGGATCTAAAAAAAAATCTATCATTTCATATTTTTATTCATTCTTAATTTTTTTAAATAACCGTGTTTTGGAGCAAATAAAAATACCAAAACAAATAATGTTGTTTGCAAAATCACAATAACGCCCCCAGTTGCGCCATCAAGAAAATAACTTATGTAAGCTCCAAGAAAACAAGAACAAAATCCTAAGATTGTACTATAAAGAAGTAGCTTTGGAAATCTATCAGTCAATAGATAAGCTGTAGCACCAGGTGTTATTATAAGTGCAATAACTAAAAAAGCTCCAACAGTTTGTAGTGCAGTTACACATGTTGCAGATAATAACATAAAAAAAATGGATTTTAAAAAAAATGGATGAAGTCCAATGGTCTTAGCCTGTTTTTCGTCAAAAAAAGCTACCATCAAATCTTTCCATTTCCACAAAAGAATTAATATAGTAATGAAGGATATTATCAAAATTTGAACAATATCATAGTTAGAAATTCCTAGTATATTTCCCAAAGTTATGGTTTCAATGCTAACCGACATTGGAGAAATTGAGACCATGAAAAGCCCTAGACCAAAGAATGTTGTAAAGGTTAACCCTATGATGGTATCTTCTTTTAATCCTGAAAACTTTTGTAAAAATAATATAGAAATTGCCGCTAATCCTCCTGCTGCAAAGGCCCCAAACGAAAAAGGTAACCCTAGCATGTAAGCTCCAGCAACTCCTGGTACTATTGAATGACTGAGTGCATCCCCAATCAAAGACCAGCCTTTTAACACTAAAAATGCCGAGAGAAAAGAACAGATGGTCCCTACTAATGCACTAATCCAAATTGCTTTAAACATATAATCGTAAGAAAATGGTGATAACAAAGTATCTATCACTTAGTTACGTCCTTATCATCATAAGTAATAAATGGTCTTTCATCGTCAGTAATAATGTGAACCTTTCTTTTATCGTTGTCGTCATGTAAATCTGGTCCACCGAGAATAAATTGTCTTAACACACCACCAAAAGCGTTTTCTAAATTCTTTCTATTAAAAATTTTTTTAGTTTCACCGTAAGCTAAAATTCTTCTTTTTAACAGAATAGTTTGATCACAAAACCTCGGAACCGATCCAAGATTGTGTGTTGAAACCAGTATAAGTTTTCCTTCGTCGCGCATATCTCTCAAAAGCTGCATCATCACCTCTTCTGTCAAAACATCAACACCTGTAAATGGTTCATCTAAAAGGATAATTTTACTATTTTGTGCCAATGCTCTTGCAAAAAAAACTCTTTGCCTTTGACCGCCTGATAATTCTCCAATTTGACTATTTTTAAACGCTATCATCCCAACCTTTGCCAAAGCATTATCGACAGCTTCTAAATCTTTTTTTGAAGGATTTCTCATCATACCCATAAAACCATACCTTCCCATCATAACAACATCGCTAACCAGGACAGGAAAGTTCCAATCTATTTCTTCAGACTGAGGAACATAGGCAATTAAACTTTGTCTTAAAGCTTTTTTGACACTCATATCTAAAATTTCAATTTTACCGTCAGTAATCGGAACAAAACCCATTATAGCTTTAAAAACAGTTGATTTGCCTGAACCATTTACACCCACAAGAGCTGCGATGGATCCTAATGGTAACTTAAAAGAAGCACCTGCTAAAGCATTTTTTCCATTTTTATAGGTTACTGATAATCCCTCAGCAATTATTCCAAATTTACTCATTGACAACTATTCCTTTCATAATCTTAAGAGACGAAATTCTTAATAGATCTAGATATGTTGGTACAGATCCATCTTTATTTGAAAGACTATCAACATAAAGCATTCCACCATACGAAATGTTTGTTTCATTTGCAATCTGTTGTGCCGGTTTTTGTGAAATGGTGCTCTCACAAAATATAACTTGTATATCATTTTCTCTTATAACATCAATAACATTCTTTACTTGTTTTGGTGTTCCCATGGAATCAGAGTTTGTAGGCCAAATATATAATTCTTTCATATCGTAATCCTGGGCGAGATAGCTGAAAGCTCCTTCACAAGTAACTAACCACCTTTTTTTTGCAGGTATTGATTGAATTTTTTCTTTAATAGGACTCAGAGTTTTTAAGATCTTTTTTTTATAATTTTTAGCATTTTGTTTATAGATTTGTTTATTATTAGTATCAATTTTTGATAATGCCTTTTCAATATTGTCGATGTAAATAAGTGCATTTTTAACACTCATCCATGCATGTGGGTTTGGTTTGCCTTTATAGTCTCCATACTCAATTGATATTGGAGCAATATTTTTTGTTAATATTGCACTTGGTGTATTTTTGAAATTTACAAAAAATCTTTCAAACCAGATTTCTAAATTTAAACCATTCCACAAAATTAAATCTGCATCTTTTACTTTTGAAATATCTCTGGGTGTTGGTTGATAATTGTGTATCTCTGCTCCGGGTTTTGTAATTGACTCAACTTTTGCCAAATTACCTGCTACATTTTGCGCCATATCAGCAAGAATTGTAAAAGTTGTAATTACTTTAATTGTATTTTTTGAAGTAGCAGAAATATTAGTTGAAAAAGAAATTGTTATACTAAAAAAAAATATAATTAATAAAAAAATACGCATGTGCTAAGTTCCGCAAAAAGTTTTATAATCTGGATCAAATTTTGGGTCTATTGTATATATAGTTTCTTTATTATAATTTTTATACGGTTTTTTTAGAATCATCATAAAATCCTTAATTGATTTATAATTCCCCATGTAAGCTTCATTTAAAACCTTCTCAACTAAATTATTTCTTGGAATAACTGATGGATTTTTTTGTATCATTATTTTCTTAGATAACTCGAAAGAACCATAATATTTAATTCTTTTTTTCCAATTATTATACCAGTTTTCAAATTCTTTGTTTTTTGTGTATAATTTTTTTTGAGATAACAACCTGAAAGTATTTGTGTAATCCATCTTTTTATCCTCCATTATGGCTAACAACTTTAAAATTAACATTTTATCATCTTTGTGATTTGTTACTAATCCAAGTTTAGATCTCATCATTTCTAACCATTGATTTTGAAAATATTTATCAAACAAATTGATAACTTCTGAAGCAACTTTAATTGAGGTATCTTTATCTTTATTTATAAGTGGAATTATGCTTTCTGCAAATCTTGCAATGTTCCACTGAGTGATAATTGGCTGATTTTTGTAAGAATATCTTCCATTAAAATCAATGGAACTGAAAACTGTATCTGGTTTGTAAATGTTAATAAAAGCACAAGGTCCAAAATCTATTGATTCTCCACTTAAAGTCATGTTATCAGTGTTCATTACTCCATGCACAAAGCCTACCCTCATCCATTCAATAACTAATTTTATC
>MDTG01159668.1_pt1 | contig 10369 bp, 9 predicted proteins | sample 811421 | NCBI WGS metagenome assembly MDTG01 (sample SAMN05326645, study PRJNA326480) | marine metagenome | isolation source: seawater | place: Pacific Ocean: South East | collected 2011
GAACCATAGCAAATAAACTTAAAAATTTTTCCATATTAGAATTAATTATTTGTTTTTGTTTAGGTAAATTTAGAAAAATTTAAACTTACACATAATTTTTATCATAAAAATTTTGTTTTAAAAATAAATTTCTTGTTCGCGATCCTCTTAAAATACAGACTTCAATTTTTTTCAACATTAATTTTTTTAGTAGTTAACCTTATTTTAAGTACTGAAAATCAATATATTATATCTTTTATTCTAATTTTTACTTTTGGTTTAATACATGGAGCAAACGATATTCAATTAATTCAAAAAAAAACACTGAATTACAACATTAATTTCTTTATTTATTCAATTTTAATGTATGTTTTTGTTGTTATTTTAGGAATCTTGATTTTTTTTTATGTTCCTAAGTTTGGGCTTATCTTCTTTGTTTTCTTTAGTTCTTTTCATTTTGGTGAACAGCATTTGGGCTCTTATGAAATAGATTCAAAAAATATCTTTATTAGAAGTCTTCTATACATTTCATACGGTTCTACAGTATTAGGCCTTTTGTTTTCGCTTCAATGGCTGGATACACATGTAATTGTTTTTGAAATTTCTGAGTTGTTTATTTCTAAGAGGGCGATGGAGATATATTTTTTTGTTGCTTTTATAACTTTTTTTGTCATTTCTTTGTTTTATAAAAACTTTAGAAAAGTTTTATTGTTTGAAACTGGTCTAATAATCTTTTTAGGTTTTTTCTTCTCTAAAGCATCTTTGTTACTTTCTTTTTCTGTATACTTTGTATTCTGGCATAGCATTCCCTCGATTCTAGATCAATTAAATTTCTTATATGATAGTGATAATTCTAGAAAAATGAGATATTTTTTATCGTCTTTACCTTATTGGATAATGTCTGTCGTAGGTCTTTTTGTTTTTTATTTTAATTTCCACACTAATCCAGAAACATTTTTACCTTTATTTTTTTCCTTTTTAGCCGCTATAACCTTCCCTCACACAATTGTTATGGGATGGCTTGAAATTTACAAGACTAAATCAAAAAGTAAAAATTAATTAAATGAATATTTATAAATTTAAAAAAATTAAAATTTCAAAATGTTTGATAATTTAAGTTCAAAGCTGGAAAGAGCCTTTAAAGTTTTAAAAGGTCAAGGTAAAATATCGGAAATAAATGTTGCGGAGACAATAAAAGAAATTAGAAGAGCGCTATTAGATGCGGATGTTAACTTCAAAATTGCAAAGGATTTCACTAACAAAGTAAAAGATAAAGCACTTGGACGAGACGTCTTAAACAGCATAAACCCAGGACAGTTAATGACAAAGATTGTCAAAGATGAACTAACTGAGCTTATGGGTGGGAAGGCTGTTGGGCTTAATTTAACAAATAAACCTTCAATTATTTTGATGTCAGGACTTCAAGGTTCAGGTAAAACTACCTTAACCGGAAAACTAGCTTATTTTTTAAAAAATAAAAAGCACAAAAAACCTTATTTAGTTGCCTGTGATGTTTATAGACCGGCTGCAATCGACCAACTTGAGGTTTTATCTGAAGATTTAAAAGTCCCTGTATTTAGCAGTAGAGACAAAAAAAGCCCTGTAAAAATTGCTTTAGATGGCATTAAACAGGCAAAAAAAGAAAATTGTGATGTTATTTTGATTGATACAGCTGGAAGGTTAGCAATTGATAACGAAATGATGGAAGAAATATCGAATATACACTCAAAAGTCAAACCTGATGAGACTCTCTTTGTGGTTGATTCAATGACAGGTCAAGATGCAGTAAACACTGCAAAAGCGTTTAATGATATTTTAAACTTTGATGGAGTTGTTCTAACAAAACTTGATGGAGATACAAGAGGTGGAGCCGCGTTATCAATTAGAACAGTCGTTGATAAACCAATCAAATTTATCGGTACAGGGGAAAAAATGGACGCATTAGATATTTTCTACCCAGATAGAATGGCAGATCGAATTTTAGGTATGGGTGATGTGGTTTCCCTAGTGGAGAGGGCCCAACAACAGTTCGATGAGGAGCAAGCAAGAAAAATCAGTAAAAAAATAGCTAAAAATCAATTTGGATTTGATGATTTTTTGACTCAAATAGAACAAATTAAAAAAATGGGTAATGTAAAAGATTTAATGGGAATGATACCCGGCATGAGCACAAAGATTAAAGATATAGATATCGATAATGATTCTTTCAAACATATTGAAGCTATGATTAAATCAATGACCTTTGAGGAAAGAAAAAACCCAAATTTAATGAATCAAAGTAGAAAAATGCGGATTGCTCTCGGTTCTGGACAGGACATAAGTAACGTGAATAAAATGATCAAACAATTTTCTCAAATGAGTAAAATGATGAAAATGATGCAAGGGGGAAAAGGGAAAAATATGATGAACATGATGCAAAATTTTGGAAAATAAAATGGTTTTATTAGATGGTAAAAAAATTTCAGAAGAAATTAAAAATGAAATAAAAATTTCAGTAGAAAAACTAATTCATAACAGGCAAAGACCACCTCATTTGGCCGCTATTTTAGTAGGTGATGATGGTGCTAGTTTAACCTACATAGGCAGTAAAATTCGTTCTTGTAATCAAGTCGGTATAAAATCTACTCTTATTCGTTTTAGCTCAGATATTTCTGAAATCGATTTAATAAAAAAAATATATGACTTGAATTCGGATAGTGAAATTGACGGATTTATTGTTCAATTGCCTCTTCCAAAGCATATTGATGAACAAAAAGTTTTATTATCTATTGATCCAACTAAAGATGTTGACGGTTTCCACCCTACTAATTTCGGTAAAATGGCTCTTGGTTTAAAAAGTTTTATACCTGCTACACCTTACGGGATTATTAAATTAATTGAAAAATATGACATTCAAACTGAGGGAAAAAATTGTCTTGTTGTTGGAAGAAGTAATATTGTTGGACGACCTATGAGTATTTTAATGAGTCTTAGAGGCAGATATGGAAATGCAACTGTTACTCTTGCACATAGTAAAAGTAAAAATTTAAGTGAACTTACACTTAATGCAGATATAATTATCATGGCCTTGGGAATACCAGAATTTTTAAAACCAAGTATGATAAAAAAAGGTGCAACGATAATTGATGTTGGAATTACAAGGGTTAGGGACAAATCTAAAATTAGAGGTTACACAATAAAAGGGGATGTAGACTTCATTGGTGTATCTGAAAAAGCTGAGTTTTTAACTCCAGTTCCAGGTGGAGTTGGCCCTATGACTATTGCTATGCTTTTACAAAATACCTTAGAAGCTAGACTTTCAAATTTGTCTTAGGATTTTCAATCGCGTTATAAATTCTGAGAATTAAGTATGCAAAGCAAACGCCCGTTAGGATTAAAATCATAGTCAAATATCCGGAAGATGAAAAAGATAATCTAATTAAAATTGTAGAAATTATAAATCCCGTGTTTCTAATTAATTTACTGTACTCCTCAGTATATCTAAAAGAAATCAACAAAATAATTACATCAGCTAAAATTAAAAGGGTAAAAAATTTATTAAAAAAGGAACCGTCGATTTGAGTAATTGTTTGATTAGAATATATATTCAAAACCCAATCAAATAGGGTGTTTAAGGCCATGAAGCTCATTACTATAAGTAATAATATACTAACTTTTTTTTTTGAAGATATAAAACGGATTAATGATGGGTCACTAATATTCTTTTTTGGCAATTTTTGAGTCCCTTTGTTAAAAAGATAAATCAATAAGAATAAAATTAAAAAACCTAACAAATCAACAATAAGTTCTACATTATGTTCACTTAAAATCAAATTATCATTCAAATCCATAAGAGGAATATCCCTAAATATTTCTCTGATTACTATTAATGATATTATTTCAAATTGTTTTGAAATGCAGGAGGTAAAAGATCTTGGAAGATAAAAAAGGAGAAGATATACCTCATAAACAAGGATTAAAGAAAATGGAGTATAAATAGCCGATATGGGGTCTTTAAGAAGTTCTTGGTTAAGATCGTTAACAGTAATTAAACTTAATTCTTTAAAAAAAATTAAAAAAAGATGAATGATAAAACCAAAGCTTGCTAAGATTAAAATTATATTTTCAACTTTTTTTCTAACAGAATCAGCAAAAACAGTTTGAAAAATTAAATTGGCTTTTTTTCTCATTCCATCTAGACTGCGAATAGTTGTTTAGAGTTTTTAAAACTCTTAAATTCCAATGCATTACCAGAGGGGTCATAAAAGAACATTGTTAGTTGTTCACCAGGCTCACCTTCAAACCTTAAGTATGGAGCAATTTGAAAATGTATTTTTTGTTTTAATAATTTTTCACTGAAGTGTTTAAATTCTTCCCACTCCAAAACAACCCCAAAGTGAGGAACAGGGACAGATTTGCCATCGACTTCATTGAAATGCACTCTTTTTGTTAAGTTAGTATCTTCGTGCAAAACCAATTGATGACCAAATAAATTGTAATCAGCCCATTGTTTATCTTTTCTTCCCTTTTTACACCCTAAAACATTTTCATAAAAATCTATAGATTCATTTAAATCTTTTACAGGTATAGCTAAATGGAATGGTCTTATACTCATAATATTTAAAATTTATGCATCTAAGTTACGTTTTTTTATTGAAGAACTTATATTTGATGTATGAATCAAAATCTTAGAAAAAAGATAGAAAATAGTGGTCAAATTTTACCTCTTATGGAGACTTTCAAAACTATTCAAGGTGAAGGGTTCCATACTGGAAAAGTAGCGCACTTTATTAGGATTGGGGGTTGTGATATTGGATGCCATTGGTGTGATATCAAAGAGAGTTGGGACTCCGAATTATATCCTTGGGTGAAGATTTTTGATATAACAGAGTCTATTGATAATTCAACAGAAATAGTTGTAATCTCTGGTGGTGAGCCGTTAATGTGGAATATGGCTCCCTTAACATATCAACTTAGAAAAAAAAATAAAAAAATTCATCTTGAAACATCAGGTGCTTACGAATTGTCGGGAAATTGGGATTGGATTTGTTTGTCGCCTAAAAAAAATAAGAGGCCGATTCCAAATTTACTCAAAAGAGCTAATGAACTAAAAGTTGTAGTTTATAACAAACATGATTTAAATTTTGCAGAGCAAAACGCAAAACACGTTAAGAAAGATTGCATTTTATTTATGCAACCAGAATGGAGTAATAAAGAAAAGGTTATGCCATTGATAAGTAATTTTATTATTAAGAATCCAAACTGGAGAATTTCTCTTCAAACTCATAAATATCTTGGTATTAAGTAGATTACTAGGGATATAGCAGATATTTTTCTCTTATTTTTTTAAATTTCTTCAACCCACTTTCCCAACTTTTTCTTATTTCTTCTTCAGAATAATTATCTCTTATTTGTTCTTGAAGACAATTTGTTCCAGCTAGAAGTGAAAAACCTGGCTTAAAAAACACATTTTTTTCCGGGTATTGTTTATATGCATCTATTAGCCATTTGATTTCAATTTTTGATAATCTTTCTGTTAGTCTTAAATCCCTGCCATAACACACTTTCCCTTTATGTTTTGGGCTTTGACTACCTAAATTAGGTTTGGGAATAAATGAAAATGAAGAGTGAAATTTTGGATTTCCAAATATTTGAAATTGCAAATTTGTCCCCCTTCCAACGCTTATAGGGGTCTGTTCAAAAAGACACAAACTTGGATATAAGTTTATGGATAAATTATTTGGTAAATTTGGAGAAGGTGGCAAAGGTAAATCATAATGCAAATTATGATTATAATTTTTTATCTTAATTACCTGAATTTGATGTTTTGAGTCGATCAAACCTTCTCCGTAAATCATTTTTGCGATTTCTCCAAGGGTCATTCCATGTACGATTGGAATCTCTAGTATCCCAACAAAGCTTGTGAATTCCTTTTCTAGAACTGGTCCATCTACGTAATGTCCATTTGGATTTGGTCTATCAAGTATTATTAGCGGTATTTTATTTTCGGCGCAGGCCTCCATGGTATAATAGAGTGTTGATAAATAAGTATAAAATCTCGCTCCAACATCTTGGAGATCAAAAATCATAATATTGATGTCTTTTAGTTGTTTTGAACTAGGTTTTTTATTTTTACCATACAGGGAGTAGATGTTTATTTTTCGTTTAGAGTCAAAATTATTTTTTATTAAAGCTCCATTTTCTTTGTCACTTAAAAAACCATGTTCTGGAGCAAATACAGCTGAGATACTTTGGTTTAATTTAATCAATGTGTCCAATAAATGTATTTTTTTATTTTTTGTCCTAATTATGCTTGAAGAGTTTGAAACAATTCCAATTTTTTTATTCTTTATTAAAGATATATACTCATCTATAGATTCCGCACCAGGAATTATTGTTTCAATTTCTTCTTGAAAATTTGAAAATAAAATATGAACTTGTAATAAAAATATAAATTTGATAATTATCAAAAATCTCTTCATTTGAATTTCGAATTTTTTATTTCCAAAAGGATTAGTAAATCGCTTTTTAACGAAAATAATGTTTCATCACGAATTATAAAAATAGCAATTGCTGCAACAGCAGTTGGAATTGTAATTATTCTGATTTCTTTATCAAGTGGTCTTGGACTTCAAAGTGAGATTAAAAAAAAATTAACAACCTTAAGTGGAGATTTAAAAATATCTTGTTACGACAACAACAATTCATTCATTTCTTTAAAGCCTATAAATTTAGTCGAAATCAAAATGGAAAAATGGTTTGATCCAGAAAAAATTGAACATTTATATAATTATGTTAACAAAGCTGTACTTTTTAAAACTACAGCAAACTTCGATGGGGGAATTTTAAAAGGTATTGATTCCGCTTTTCCAGTATATGATTTTGAAAGTTACTTAATCGATGGGAGATTTTTAGATTTAAAAAAACCGAAAATTCTTGAAATTTTAATTTCGTCAAAATTATCCGATAAATTAAATTTAAAAGTTGGAGATTTAGTAAACGCTTTTTTTTACAGTTTTTCAAATTCTAAGTTTCCAAAAAAGAGAACTTTTAAAGTTGTAGGAGTTTATAACACTGGTTTTGTAGATTTTGATGAAAATTTTTCTTTTACAAATATTGAGGTTTTACAAAAAATCAATGGATGGAACAATAATGAGGTTGGTGGAATTGAATTGATTGTCAACAAAAATTTCGAAATAGCGGGATATAAACAAGATATATATGATTCCTTGCCTTCAAATATTGATGTTCAATCCGTGGATGAACTCTACAGTGGCATTTTTAGTTGGATTTCAATGTTTGATTTTAATATAATTGTAATATTAATTGTTGTTGTTTTTGTTGCAATTCTAAATATAATAATAGCGATAATTGTTTTGGTTATTGAAAAATCAAAATTAATAGGTCTGATGAAAATTTTTGGTGCAAATCAGGCTAAAATACAGAAAATTTTTTTGTTAGTTACATTAAATATTATAGCTAAAGGCTTGTTTATAGGAAATTTTATAGGTTTAATTATTCTTTATATACAATACAAATTTAATTTTATTAAACTAGATCCTAGTAACTATTTCGTAAATTCAGTTCCTGTTGAAGTTTCACTACCTAATATTGTATTTGTAAATTTTCTGATAATAACATGTTCTGCAATTGCATTTTGGATTCCTATGACAATAATTTCGAAAATGGAAACAGTCAAAGTTTTAAAAATCAAGTGAGATTTTGATTGTACTAGAAAATAATTTTAAATTAAAATAATTTTTCAAAATGGAATATCATCAAAATATTTTGGGAACCATTGGAAATACACCACTTGTAAAGCTCAATAAAATAACCAAAGGAGTACCTGGACTTGTTCTTGCAAAAATAGAAAGTTTTAATCCCGGGAATTCAATTAAGGATCGAATGGCTATAAAAATGATTGAAGATGCAGAAACAACTGGAAAGTTAAAAAAAGGAGGAACAATTGTAGAGGGAACATCTGGAAATACTGGAATGGGTTTAGCTCTTGCTGCTAGGGTTAAGGGTTACAAACTAATTTGTGTTACAACTGATAAACAATCAAAAGAAAAAATTGATGTTTTAAAAGCAGTTGGGGCTAAGGTTGTAATATGCCCAACAAATGTAGACCCAGAAGATCCAAAGTCATATTACTCTACAGCTAAGAGGATTTCAAGTGAAATTCCTAATGCATGGTATGCAGATCAATACAATAACCTCTCTAATAAATCTGCTCATTATGAAAAAACTGGACCAGAAATATGGAAACAAACAGGTGGAAAAATAACCCACTTCATTGTTGGAGTTGGAACTGGAGGAACAATATCAGGTGTCGCAAAATTCCTAAAAGAGAAAAATAAAAAAATTAAAATATGGGGTATTGATACATTCGGTTCTGTTTTTAAAAAATACCATGAAACTGGAATTTTTGACCAAAATGAGATTTATCCATACTCAACTGAGGGTATTGGAGAAGACATAATTCCAAAAAATGTAGATTTTGAACTTATTGATTTTTTTGAAAAAGTTAATGACAAAGACGCTGCTCTTTACACTCGAAAATTAGCCCTAGACGAAGGTATTTTTGCCGGAAATTCTTGTGGTGCTGCCATAAAAGGTTTAATTCAGTTGAAGGATAATTTTAAATCAGAAGATGTGATTGTAGTTTTGCTACACGATTCAGGTTCTAGATATCTAGCAAAGATCTATAATGATGAATGGATGAGGAATAAGAAATTTCTTTAATTTTTAGAGTTTAAGGATTAAGTATTTTCAATGATTATTTGATAATAAATGCTTAAATTTAACGTTTAAGAAAAGATATCTATTGTTCCAGTTTGTTTAGTTCCAAATCTACATATCGATATATTTTGAAAAATTTATTTTTTCTTGCTTTAGTATTCTTTGTTCAAAATACCTATTCTCAAACTTCTGCCGATTTAAAAGTTAATGAAAGGTCATATATTACTATACCTGCAGAGGGATCGGATGTTAGATACTGTAACAATGAGTTACTCGATCTAGAATTTAAAGTTCATAACTTAAGTACAACCAATACAATTGATTTAACGGCAAATAATTTAATTGTTACTTTAACTTTTGATGGTGCAAATTCAGGTTTAGCAACTGCAATTTTTAATTCTTCTCATTTTTCTTCTGGTGCAGCAAATACAATTGAAAAAAATGACGGATATGCGGAATTTCAGTGGCCAACAGATTTATCCTTTATAAATGCTGGTACAACCTCAATTACTCTATCTGCAATGGCTTCTGGGGTTATTGATGTTCCTTCAACTAACAATAGCATTACATTCGCTATTGAAAACTTACCTGCTCCATATCAAGTAGCGCTCTCATCAACCGCTCTGAGTAATACTGATTTTTGTGAAGGAGAGGTCGTAACTTTCACTGCCTCCTCGTCATCAACTATATCAACATACACTTTTTTTGTTGGAGGGATAGCTATTCAGTCATCTCCTACCAGTATATTTACTCCCTCACCAGCTCTTTCATCTTCAGTATCTGTCACCGTTTTAGCTTTGACTGCTGATAGTTGTGGTTCAAGTATTACATTGGATATGTTTTACAATGACGTAACGGTTAAAGGAACCATTGGTCAGGTATCGACTACCATTTGTGCTGGGGAGACTCCACCTGCTTTTTCAAATTTAGTCTCTGCCTCTGGCAATAGTACTATCACCTATAGATGGCAATCTAGAAAATTAGGAGATCCCTTTGCTAATCTCGAACCTGCAATTACCACTGCAGTATACACTCCAACTTCTGCATTAACTACCACTACATTTTTTAGACGTACAGCCATAAGCACTTCGGCCCAAGGCAAACAATGCGAGGAATTTAGTAATGTAATTCAAATAACAGTAGATGACCCACCAATATCAGGATTGCAGGTAGGAGGTGTAATCGCTCCAAGTACAGTTGCTATATGTGAGAGTGAAAACGTTACTTTTACTGCGACAGACGGATTATCACACATTTTCTTGATAGACGACATTCCTGTTGGTGCTCGTTCTGATTCCAGTAATTTTGCAACCAACACACTGATAGATGGACAAGTTGTTACTGTACAGTCTTTTGATACAGATACAGCTACTGGTGGAGGTTGCTCGTCAATCTCTCCAGGGATAACTGTGAGTGTCGGGTCTAACCCAGTTGTTAGCCTTACTTCAACTGCTTTTGCATCCTCGGTATCATCATCTACATTTTGTGAGGGAGAGGCTATAACATTTACAGCGAGTTCAACCTCAGCAATATCTACATATACCTTCTCAGTTGGAGGGATACCTAGGCAAGTGAGTACTTCAAATACCTACACTACAATACCTGTAATGTCTTCTACCACTTCGGTTTCTGTAATGGTAGAGACAGCCGCTGGATGTACAGCGACACA
>MDTG01255512.1_pt1 | contig 10369 bp, 8 predicted proteins | sample 811421 | NCBI WGS metagenome assembly MDTG01 (sample SAMN05326645, study PRJNA326480) | marine metagenome | isolation source: seawater | place: Pacific Ocean: South East | collected 2011
GATTTAATTCTACCTGGCAGTATTTTATTCTGTTTTTCTTTGCATAATCTGGAAATGTTTCGTTGGCAATATGTGGTTGTACTTCTGGCGTCCACAGACATTGGTGCAAACGGCTCTGAGCTCCGGGACCACTTTCATCAGCATTTTGCAAACAGAGCACACCCGCGAATTGATGTTTGAATCTATATACGGAAAAATCGGAACGACTTTCGCGCAAAACCACATGATCTATATGTGGTTTGTATCTTTGCCCGTCGTAGTGTATTCGCACAATGGCTGGACCATACTCTGTGCCATTATTTTCACTGGCAGTACGGACAGTTTTTCCTGGACATAACGCGGATAAATTTCGATAGATACACTTTACGGGATTATCAAAACCGTCAAAAAGAAATCTGAAAAGTAAATGTGTTGATTCCGCATGTTTGAAAAATCGTTCTGGATTGCTACCGAGATTGCCTAAGCTTGTACCTATATCAATTCGTGGTCGCTTATCTGCTTCGGAGCGATGAGGATCTTTCATGAATCCAAAAAGTTCGAATCGCTCTATCAATTTTCTGCAATGGTTTGGATTATAGGCGTTACGAATTACAAATGCGGGAATCTCTGCTTGAGAAAGGGCATGAATTGGATTGTCAAAACAATTTCTTATTGTTTTGACATCGGGTTCCGTGGCGTTCCATTGGGAATCATTCACAGTTTAATTATCCTGTTTGTTAATTTCTATGAGATTTTTAAGGATCAGTTAATCAAAGAAATTTTTATCGCCATCGGACAAATATTTTTTTGCAGCTTCGATTCGGAAATCTATGCCGATTCCAGGACGTTCAAGCACGTCGACATAGCTATCTACGACGATAGGATTGGGTAAGCCCTCTACAATATCGTACCACCATTCTGGATCTCCAGTGGGATACTCAAATGCAATATAGTTATTTGGCATAGTTGCACCTACCTGTACGAGTGCCGCAAGGCCAAATAATCCATCTATCGTTCCATGCGGGGCCATGAGAATATCATGTAGGTCCGCATATTCCGCTACCCATTTAAGTTCAGCGATTCCTCCAATATCACATGGATCAGGTCCTACTACGTCTAGGCAGCGTTTTTCGATGAGTTCGACAAAATTTTGTCGAAGAAATATTTGTTCTCCTGTATGTATACGCGTAGAGGTGCTTTGTGTTACTTCTCGGTAATTTTGTGCAAGCGTATAGGGAACGTAATCTCCGGTGAGCATATCTTCCAGCCAAGCGACATTCTTTCCTTCGACAGCTTGAGCCAGGCGGATTGCATCCGGTACCATCATACCTGGCCCACAATCTAGCGCTAATTCGACATCGTCTCCGCAGACTTCTAACATTGCATCGATACAAGCTAATAGATGCTTAAAACCTTTTGGTGTAAGTGTGCCGCGGTTAAGGTGGTGAGCATGAGCTCGGTTTTCCCCATAGAAGAAGTCCGAATGATCAGTCGGCATTCCACTATGGAAAGCAACTCCTTGTTTAATGATACTGAATTTTTGAGGTAGCTCTTTCATTTTGGCCATATTTTCGGCGTAGTGTTGTGGCTCCTTACCGTCCATAGGGACTCTAACACTTCCGTTATAGCAACGGACCTTATCACGAACTTTTCCACCTAAGAGCTTGTATACGGGTAAGCCTGCGGACTTTCCGGCGATATCCCATAAAGCCATTTCTATCGCACTCACGGCACTGCCCCAAGGCTTAAAACTGCCTAATCTCCGGATTCGCTGCATAACTCTTTCGACATCGGTTGGATCATGTCCCACAATCTTGTCTTCATAAAACATAACATGCGATTTGATATATGCTGCTTTACTTGATTCAATTTGACTATAGCCGGAAATTCCTTCATCCGTTGTTATTCGTAATGTGGGGTGTTTGCCTATGACGGCACAACGCAATCCAGATATTTTCATAATCGAGGACCTCTTTTATTGTTGGCTTGATGAACCAAAGACCATAAGTAGTTTCTATAGCAGTTCTGATCTTAGTTTAATACGGTAGGGCCAGTACGGTCAACTTCGGCAAGCAGAAAAAGCAAGATTATAATCTATAAGGAGAATTATAATTCGTCTATCACCGTATTAAACAGATACAAATGGATTGTCTATGTAACTATGTCATTTTTCTAACTGTTTTTTAATTAGTTCCTGGACTAACCGAGGGTTGGCCTTACCGCGCGTTGCCTTCATGACCTGACCCATAAGAAACTGGATGGGTTTGAGGTTACCGTTCCGTATTTTTTTTGCAGCCTCTGGTTCATTGGCAATTACCTGACCTACTGCTTGGTCAAGTTCATTCGTGTCTGAAATTTGACCAAGCTTTTTAGATTTTATTATATCTTCTGGGTCTCCACCATTTGTCCACATCTCACTGAATACGGTTCGGGCAGCATTTTGATTAATTACCCCTTTATTAACAACAGAGATTAGTTTTGCGAGGTCCTTTGGGGTTACGGTAATATGACCACCTTGAGTTTCTTCATTTAACAACCGAAAAACTTCACCAAGGACCCAATTGGCCGCTTGTTTTGGCTCTATATTGCCAAAAGTAAGGACTGCCTCAAAATAATCAGAAATTGAACGGTCTTCTGTGATAACAGAAATGTCTTGGAGATTTAATCCGTAGTCATTTGAAAAACGATCGGCCTTAGCTACGGGTAATTCAGGAAGTTTATCTCTTAAACAGTCTATCCAATTTTTTTGTAACTGTATGTTAAGTAAGTCTGGTTCAGAAAAGTAGCGATAATCTTCGGAGGTTTCTTTCGAACGTTGTTCCCTAGTAACCCCAGCTCCTTCATCCCAACCCATGGTCACTTGGCGGACCTGGTTCCCAGCCTCAATCACTTGTTGTTGGCGTTTAACTTCGTATTCGATAGCGTTGCGTACAGAACGGAAGGAATTTAAATTTTTTACCTCTACTTTAGTACCGTATTTTTCGGTGCCTAATGGCCGTATTGAAATATTTGCTTCGCAACGCATTGCCCCTTTTTCCATGTCACCAGAAGAGGCTTCCAGATATCGGACTGTCTGTCGAATTATAGTTAAATAAGCAAAGGCCTCGTCTGCAGATCTGATAGACGAGTCGGTGACGATCTCCATTAATGGTACCCCTGCTCTGTTATAATCAACCATGCTGGATCGTCCAGAATGCATTAGTTTACCTGTGTCCTCTTCGAGATGCACACGTTCGATGCCTATGCGCTTTTTCCCATTGCTTGCTGTTATGTCGATATAGCCGTTCTGACAAAGGGGTAAATCGTATTGTGAAATTTGATAACCTTTGGGTAAATCAGGATACACGTAATTTTTTCTGGCAAAAACATTGTGTGGTTGGACCTCGCAATTGAGAGCCAAACCAGTCATAGCAGTTAATTGCATGGCTCGTTCGTTTATTACAGGTAGAGCGCCAGGCTGCGCAGTACAAACGGGACAGGTGTGAGCATTTGGATCTATATGAAAATGATCTGCAGGACATGAACAAAACATTTTAGAATTAGTCTGAAGCTCGACATGTACTTCCATTCCTATAACCGTCTCGTACTTCAACATATTTGCTTTCCTAAGTTTATCAGTATCTACAAATAGATGATAGACAAAGATGAGAGTAACAATGAAGTTTGGCCAGTGTTTTGTCCTACAAAATTATAGTACATACCGACGTAAAAAGGCGTCGATGTTCTCGTAGAATGACTGGATAGTCTCGGGTTTTTTCCATCCATGTCCTTCATTTTTGTATGTGTGGTAGGCGTGGGGTGTTCCTTGTTTGCGCAAAATATCTACTATCTTTTTTGCTTGGGATATAGGAACAACGGTATCTTTACTTCCGTGAAAAATAGCCAATGGATCAACAATGTTTTTCGCTGAAAAAATAGGCGAACGCTCATTGTAATCTGTTAAACAGTCAGGCAGAGTTCCAATTAATTTGTCCAGATAATGTGTTTCAAATTTGTGAGTGTCCCGAGTCAATGAGAATAGGTCTGAAATTCCGTAAATACATAGCCCAGCTTTAAACACTCCGGGGTGCATCGTCAGTACACGAAGTACAGTGTATCCGCCAGCACTGCTACCGCAAATCACAACACGATTGGGATCTATATTTTTTGAGTCTCTCATATAGTGAAGTGCAGATACGGTATCTTCGACATCGACAATACCCCAATTTTTATGCAATTGTTTCATATATTCACGCCCATGTCCCGTACTGCCACGATAGTTTACGTCAAGGAAAGCCCAACCCCGAGTAGCAAAGAACTGAGCTCTTGCTTCGAAGCTCTTGTCAATTTGCGATGTCGGTCCACTGTGTAAATTTATAATTAGAGGGGGTAGATCTTTACACTTGTAGTTTGAACTGGCGGGCGGGTAGAAAAGACCGTGAATGATCGTATCATTTTTTGTAGGCCAGGAAACACTTTTGGGGTACGACAGTGAGTCAAAATTCGAAGATTCATCGGTCGATCGAGCAATTATACTAATGTTGTTTTTTGTGAGGACGGCCAATTGGGCAGTTTGTTTTGGAGAAGAGACAATGCCAACTATATGTGATCCAGATTGAGAGATTGATATTTGTTCAACATGTTCATATTGAATCAGACTCTTGATTGGCTCTAGTCCCGTACCATTTGTTCGTATTTTGTAGGCTTTTCGACCATTGCTCTCACTTCTAATAAAATAAATGAATTCGTCTTGTCCGCATGCCATTGATCGAAGGCCTTGTATCCAGGCCGGAGAAGCTATATCAAATTCATCGGGTGTTATGCAGTGTAAAGCCTGTTTCTCAAAGTTATATGACCAGATATTGCTCCATCCTAAGCGATCGGATGCAAAAATTAAGGATTTACCTTCCTCATAGAACGAAGGCTGGAAGATGGATTCTTCTATTCCCCCGGCTATGATTTTTGGCGGATCAATCTTTATTTGGTTTTTTTTTGAGTAATGAACACGTGAAATCATAAGTCTACTGCCATCCCACGGCATATTGGGATGGTCCCATTCAACCCAGGCCAGGTGGGTGCCATCTGGGTGCCAACATGGCTGCATGTAAAAGTCTGCACTTTCGGTGATGGCATGTGCCCAGTTATTACCATTAGTATTAATTATGACTAGGCCGTCTGTAACGCCGTCAGACTGAACATACGCGAGATGTTCACCGTTGGGTGAGGGAGTGGGTGAAGCAGCTTTGCCATAGGGAACTGTAATTGGAACTACTTCGTTTTTGGATAGCGAAGTACGGCAGATGCTACCTAAAGTTGAATCGATGAAGTACACATTTCCAGAATGTACGGCGATATCTCCACCACCATAACCTACACCAGCACCAATCGGTTGGGTCACCAACTCACGAGGCGGAGACCCAACCGATTGGCACATTATTTTTCTTCGGCCACAGCTTAGCTCTAGCCAGACTAGGCATTCATTGTTTTCATCCCAGCAAGCGTCTATGAACCGTGTGGCCTTTGATAGATTTGATGGATTTATTCTGCTATTCCAAAATCCATGCGGTACTTCTTTAGATTCAGACATTCTCCATAATTTCGATTTTTATATAATCTGGCCCATCGATAAAAACTATACGTTGCCCATTTTCAAGAGCAGTGGGACCCATCCAAATAGAAGTGTTATGCGAATTAAGATGAGCTAATGTAGCGTCAAAATCGTCTGAAATCAGAGCGAAGTGATCTAATCCTTGATAGCGCCCTAAAGCCATGTCGCTAAAATCTCTGTCAGTTACCGTAATTTGTACTTCTCCTATATACACGAACACCCAATTGGCCCCGCCTCGTACGAAAGGTTCATCAGCTGAGGCATTAAAGACTTTTTGATACCATTCGACAGTTTTGTTTACGTCCTTAGTTTCGTGATGAATATGATTGAATGAATAATTAGGCATTGTGGCTCCATTTTAGGTTGTTTATAAACTATATTTTTTGCGAAAATCTGAATATGAGTCCTTGCTTAAGAGATCTGATAATAGGACGCGTTTACCGCCAAGTTCGTCAGAAACGTTTGCTCCCAATACTGCTGCATGGCTATTAATACTTGATGAAAAAGTGTTGAACAGAGTCTGTTCACTCTTTTTGTTTACAGCTTGAATAAATGCACGGTTAATTTCTAAGGTGTTGTCATTACGTTGTCCAATATTTAAAGGATGGCGCAAAGTTTCTGTTTCGACCGGCCCCGAAGGTGGATAAGGTCCGTTGTAATAATAGGCTACTGGACCGCCATCCTCTAACTTAAGATGTCCACGATCCCAAATAATATCGTTGTACGAATCTCCCCAAAATGTTTTACGGAGCCTGCTCATAGACAAATGAGCTATCATGCCACAAGTGAAGCCATAAGTTACCGAATAGGCGTATGGATTATCACCACCATCTTTTATGTCAATGTCATCGCGATGAATATAGTGAGCCTCGACCCATTCTATATCACCCGCCCAAAATCGCATAAGATCGGTTTGGTGTATGCCAGCTTCAACAATTGTTCCACCGGACCATGATTTATTTGCTGCCCACACTCTGTTTTTGGGGCCACCGATAGATTCTGTTTTCGTATGTTTTACGGAGTGCGCCTCAAGAGCCCCGTTCACAACAACTGTCATCATTAATAAGCGTTTATCATTGAGAAAGTCTCGAATTCCGATATGCCAATTGTCGTGTCTTTGGTTAAAGCCTACAGTTGCAATTATTGCATTGCGTTCGATTGCGGACTGCATTTCTAAAGCCTCATCCAGAAATAGACTCACTGGTTTTTCTACAAACAGATGTATACCTGCATTGGCCGCCTGTATTAATTCTCCCTGATGAAGTGATGGCGGAATGCAAAAATAAATGGCATCTAGCCCTCCTTCGCCTAAGAAGTTTTCAAAGCATGTATATAGACGCGAAGACCCCTGTTGATAACCTGAAACAAATTTTTTTATTTTTTCTTCTTTCAAGTTTTCCGTTGCGGGGTCGCACAGGGCTACAATCTCTGCGTCAGCGAGTTGCCAAAGTGCGTTTAGGTGTTGCAGACCACGTTGGCCCAATCCAACCACACCTACCTTTACTCTACTCATGAAATAGGCCTCCTCTTGTATTTGGGGCTGAACATTCGCAAAAAACTTGGTGCTGTCAAGGGTATTTGCCCAGAGTGCTATATGTTGTTAGTATTGCAAAATTATCGTAATGAGAGGGTCGATGTGAATGAAGTTACTTCAAAAATTGATCCGGAGTGGGAAAATGTGTTTCGCTCGCAACAAGAGAAAGATTCTTCATTCCGGCAGGATTTAGGACGTGTTGGGGGATTTGGTTTGTTGACTGAAGACGAATTAGTTATGCTCGAGCGTGCGGTACACTTACGTTATTATCGAGCTAACGAGTGTATAATTCAGAAAGAAGTACCCCAATCCGGTCTCTATATTATCAGTGAAGGATCAGTTAATGTTGTCTGTGATGGCGTAGTAGTAGAGCTTTTAAAACCTATTTCTGTGTTAGGCGAATTCGGGCTCCTTGATCCCTCGCCTCATTCATTATCATTTTTTGCTGCAGAGCCTACGAAATTGATAGGTTTCTTTAAACCAGATTTGGTGGAACTCTTAGACACTCAGCCGGAGATGGGATGTAAGATTTTGCTCAGATTTTCTCAAAACATGGCACGTATTTTGCGTGAACAATATGCAGATCTATGTGATTTGAGTTGCGAGCCTGGAGAGTAATTAAGTAAATCTAACCTACCTGATTTAGAGGAAAGATGAGTGAAAAAAATAGCAAACCGGAAAAACGTTCGCTTTTGACTCGGTTGTTTTCTAAAAAAAACTCCCACATTGGTGAACAACCAAAATACAAACCAAAGCCGTTGACACCTCGTCAGAGGTCCATCGCTGAAATCAAGCAAATGGCGGAAATTGGGAAGAAAGATCCTGAACGTTTGGCCAAAGTGTTGTCGGGAATGTTGAGGAAAAATCGTGATGGTTTGAGGTTCGGACGAGCGCAGTTGGACAGGCATGTTTCGGATATAGTTAAACGTGATGAAAAAAATCGTGAAGGTCAGCATTAAAGGGCTAACGTAAACCTGATTCTATTCCCTTCAGATAATGCAAACTGCCCGCAGCGATGGTCTGAGGGTCCGGGGAAAAGTCGAAAACCTCTACCGACACATAGCGGTCGTAACTAATGTCTTTCAATGTTTTTATCACTGAATTAAAATCTGTTTCTCCAAACCCGGGTCCTCGTTTGTTTGCATCATTAACGTGAACGTGATAGAGGTCTTGTCCAGTATCTCTAATTAATTGCGAGACTGGTATGTCTTCCGTTGATCCAGAGCACACGTCAACCATTGTTCTAAAGTGGGGATGGTTAATTTGTTGGACCATCTTTCTTGCTTCATTGCATGTAGAAATTATGTTTGTTTGGTCCTTACTAAGTGCTTCAATGCATAAAAACACTCCCATTTTTTCAGCCAGGTAGAGGCTGTCTTCGAATGTTGCTCGCATGCGGTTCCAACAGTCTGACTTGTCCCATCCGTCTAATATATTTCTTTGCATCGGAGATCCTATAATCATCACCTGACCTCCGAGGTCTCCACAAAATTGTATAAGGCTTTGGAAGTATTCACGAGTTTGAGAATAAATGGATTCATTCGGATGTGTAATATATAAGCCTTTAGGGCTGGCCAAAAGCCAATGTAAGCCAACGATTTCAACGCCGCTTCTTTCTGCGGCTATTCGTATTTCTTTTCGTCGGTGACTCGAAATTTCTTTGACACTTTCTGCTATGGTGAATGGTGCGATCTCTACCCCATCATAACCCAAATCTCCGGCGTAACTAAATACGTCCTCGATGGGCCAATTTTCAAAATACTCATTACAAGTAGCAAATTTCATTTCCCTCTCCATATATTTTATCTATTCCCACGCAGATGATTATTAGTTCGACCTACGGATATATAATAACGACTTGTTGTTTGATTCAAAACAAAGAAATGTTTGTTAAGGCAATGTTTTTAACGAAGATCCATCAGATTTTGATGATTTTATATTTGGGCGATTTCCATTATAGTACAATTTAGAATACAGTGTCTTTTACGCTTGCTGAAAATCAAATGTACATAAAAGTAGATTGACAATTGGGTAGTGGGGTGTATAATTGACACGTAAAGTGTGATTGACCTACTTCGACCAAAACCCATCCTGACGTGTACCTAATAGGTTTTTAATCCATGACTGAACACGATGATAATGAACTAAAAGATCGTCTTCATCGATTAAATGCGATCGGGATTGCTCTTTCCTCAAAGCATCGAGAAATAGATGAATTATTGCAGCAAATTCTTGTTGAGGCACGACGGTTTACTCATGCTGAAGCAGGTACTCTCTACTTACTGGAAGGAGAGGCTTTGACGTTCGCCTTTGCGCAAAATGATCGTCTGAATATCACGACAAGCTCTAGTGAGCAACCCTCTTTTCCACCCGTTCCACTGAATAAAGAGAGTGTTTCAGGTTACGTTGCTTTAACTGGAGAAACTTTGAACGTTGTAGATGTCTACGATGAAAGTGCTCATCACTGGGAAGGTCCCAAAAGCTACGACCGTCTAATGGGGTATCGAACTCAATCTATGTTGGTTGTTCCTATGACAGACCATGAGGGGCTTGTCATTGGTGTTTTACAGTTGTTGAATGCTAAAGCAAAGGGTGAAAAATATACTTCTTTCTCAATTCAAGACGAGACACTTATCGAATCCTTAGCGTCGCAAGCTGCTGTAGCTATAAATAACGTAAGGCTAATCCGTGATATGGAATCGTTATTTAATTCTTTTGTTCAGGTAATGGCTACCGCGATTGATGAACGATCTCCTTATACTGGCGGTCATATACGGCGCGTAGCTGAATTAACAATGATAATGGCGGACACTGTTAATAGGATTAAGGATGGTCCTTTCGCCGATTTTTGTTTTAGTGATGATGAGTTGCGCGAGCTTCATATGTCGGCTTGGATGCACGATGTAGGTAAGATTACCACTCCGGAATGGATTGTTGACAAGCCGACAAAGCTTACTTCAATAGTTGATCGTATCGAATTATTGCAAATGCGATTTATTAATATGCGTCAGCGAGTCGAATTACTCATAGCAAAAGGTGAAATTGACGATGAAGAGGGTATGCGGGAATTGGCAGCTTTAGATGAGGATTGGATTTTAGTTGAACGGGCAAACCATCCGAGTGAAAGTATTTCGGAAGAAGATCTGGAAAGATTGCATTGTATCGCAAAACGGACTGTTTCTATAAATGACAATGAAACACCTTGTATTTCTGCCGAAGAACTCCGTCACCTATGTATTCAAAGAGGTACTCTAACGGACGATGAACGC
>MDTG01369262.1_pt1 | contig 10369 bp, 11 predicted proteins | sample 811421 | NCBI WGS metagenome assembly MDTG01 (sample SAMN05326645, study PRJNA326480) | marine metagenome | isolation source: seawater | place: Pacific Ocean: South East | collected 2011
CAATAATGAAACAGCTTTTATATCTTAAAGATGATCAATTAAAAGATTTAATTGAAAAATTGTTTATAGGATACAGGGAAACATTTTCAGACTCTAAATCTATTCTTAATAAATACTCAATAGGCTTAGCTCATCAAAAAGTAATTCACTTAATATCTATGTATGAAGGAATTTCAATTTCTGAGCTATTAAAAAAACTTAAAATAACAAAGCAAAGCCTTAATAGAGTTTTAAAAGATTTAATTAAACTAGAATTAATCAACTTTAAAAAAGATCAACAAGACACACGAATAAAACATCTATTTTTGAATGAAAAAGGAAAAAAGATATTCAATGAAATTTTCGAAGTTCAAAAAAAAAGGATTTACAATGCTCTTTTAAATTCAAGTTCTGAGGAAGTGTTAAATTTTGATAATGTGTTAAAGAAGATTATAAATGGATAAGTTTATAGCACATATTTTGGTTGTAGATGATGATAATGGAATTAGATCATTAGTAAAAAAATATTTGAATGAAAATAATTATCTTGTAACCACAGCAGATACCGCTGAAAACGCAGATGAAAAAATTAAAGTTATCAAGTTTGATTTAATCATTATGGATATTATGATGCCAGGAAAAAGTGGATTGGATTTTATCAAGGATAATAAAAAAAAGTTAGAAACTCCAATAATTTTACTAACTGCAAAAGGTCAAGCTAACGAAAGAGTGGAGGGATTAGAAACTGGAGCTGATGATTATTTACCAAAGCCTTTTGAGCCAAAAGAACTTGTTTTAAGAATTCAAAATATTTTAGAAAAAACAAAAAGAAATGATCCAAAAAGAGTTATAGAATTTGAAAATGTAAAAATTGATTTAAGTAAACAACTAATTATTAATAAAAATGTTGAGTATAAAATTAATAATACAGAAAAAATAATACTTGAAAAAATGATTAATAACCCTGGAAAAATTTTTTCTAGAGAAGATATAGGGGTATTAATTGATCTTAATAAAGAGAGATCAATTGATGTTATTATCACAAGATTAAGAAAAAAAATTGAAATTAGTCCAAAAAATCCAAAATTTTTACAAACTATTAGAGGAGCTGGTTATGTTTTATGGATTGAATAAATTAGTAAAAAATATTTTACCAAAAAAATTATTTTATAGAGCATTATTAATAGTTGCTGTTCCTGTAATTTTTTTACAATTGATAATCACGATAGTTTTTTTTGATAGTCTTTGGATAAAAACAAACAAAGGTATGACTAAAGCACTTATCAATGAAATTAATACTTATATTGAAGTGTATAATGACAATGTTTATGAAAAAAATGAAATTACAAATCTATTTTCTGTTTATCAAGATTTGAATATCGAATTTATTGAAAATGAAAATTTCAAATATGAGTATGATGAAAGATGGTTTAGCCCAATCGATAGAACACTTAGAAGAGAATTAAAATCTAGATTTGGATTCCAAGATTATTGGTTTGATACAACTACTTATAAAGAATTAATTGATTTAAGAATCAAAAATCAAAATGGCTATTTTAAATTTTTAGTTCCAAAGGATAGAGTAACAAGCTCATCTGCAAGAATATTTGCATTATGGATTACCGTCCCTGCTTTAATTGTAATTTTAATTTCTTTGATTTTTTTAAAAAATCAAACCAGGCCAATCACTAACCTGGCCAAAGTTGCAGAAAAATTTGGTAAAGGTGAAGAAATTGGAGAATTTAAACCTTCTGGTGCTGCAGAAATAAGACAAGCAGGTTATGAATTTGACAGGATGAGAAAAAGAATCATACGCCATTTGAACCAAAGATCTGAGATGTTATCAGGAATAAGCCATGATCTCAGAACACCTCTTACAAGAATGAAATTACAAATTGCTTTTATAAATGATAAAGAAATTTCAGCAAAATTAGCTGATGATATCAATGAAATGGAAAAAATGTTAAATGAATATCTTCAATTTACTAGTTCATCTTACTTAGAAAAAAATGAAGAATTTAACCTCAGCACATTAATAAGTGATTTGATTAAAAAGTATAATAATAAAAATATTACTTCAGATATAAAATCTGATATTTTTATAAACGGAAGAAAAAATTTAATTAAAAGATGTATTAATAATTTAATAGATAACGGGATCAAATATGGTGATAAGGTTAATATTGAACTAAGTAAGAGTTCAAATAATTTATTCATTAAAATTGAGGATAATGGACCGGGTATAGAAAAAAAAGAGTATGAAAATGTGTTTAAGCCTTTCTATAAAATTGATAAAGGAAGAGCGGATAATAAATCTAGTGTTGGTTTAGGTCTTTCTATAGCATCTGATATAATTAGGTCTCATGGCGGAAATATAAAGTTGGAAAAATCTACTATGAAGGGTCTTGGGGTTAAGATTTTCTTGCCCGTTTAGGTTTGGTGTTTCTTTTTTTTTTGTTATGAAATTGAGTAATCGTCTTTTCTAAATTTTCAACTCTCTTTGACAAAATATCAAATTCATCTTTACTAGTAAGCCTCATTCTAAAAACTATTTCATCTCTTTTTGATTTTAAAATAGTCATTATTTCATTCGCTAAATCTTTTGATGAGATTAAGCCTTGCTCAAATATCTTAGATAACCTATCAAGAACAAACTTTGAATTTTTCATATCTTTATATAATAACTTATTATAATTTAATTTATAATTATAATTACAGATGTTCATTAATAATTTTGACCCAGTTGCAATTCAAATATTTTCATTTGAAATAAGATGGTATTCCCTCGCATATATTGTTGGTATTTTACTTGGTTGGTTCTTATGTAAAAAAATTTTCATATCAAATATGAAGATAAAAGAAAAATTTGATGATTTTATTACTTATCTAATATTAGGAGTAATTATAGGTGGGCGTTTAGGATATGTAATTTTTTATAATTTTGATTATTATTTAAATAATCCATTTGATATTTTTAAAATTTGGCAAGGCGGGATGTCCTTTCATGGTGGTTTGATAGGAATTATTATTGTAAGTATTTGGTTTTCAAAAAGAAATAATCAAAATGCTTTTAATTATCTAGACATAGTTTCAATTGTTGCGCCAATTGGAATTTTTTTTGGAAGAATAGCCAATTTTATTAATTCAGAACTATATGGAACTGAAACCAATCTTCCATGGGGTGTAAAATTTATTCAGATAGATAATGCATTTAGACATCCCTCTCAATTATATGAAGCAATATTTGAGGGGATATTATTGTTTATAATTTTAATATATTTTAGAAAAAAAGGTTTAATGGAACGACCAGGATTTATCTCTGGATTGTTCTTAATCTTTTATTCAATTTTTAGATTCATAATTGAATTTTTTAGAGTTCCAGATGAACATTTGGGTTATCTACTGTTTAATTTATCAATGGGACAAATAATTAGTTTTATATTCTTATTAATTGGAATTTATTTAACTATTACCAAATATGAAATTAAAAAAGAAATATAACTTACCTCTGGATAAGTTTATAAATTTTTCTCTTTACAATAAAAATCATGGTTACTACATGAAAAAAACGGAATTTGGTAAAGAAGGAGATTTTATTACCGCACCTAACATTTCAAGATTATTCTCAGAGATGATAGCTATCTGGATAATTAGTTTTTGGGAAAGCTTAGGGTCTCCACGAAATTTTAATTTAATAGAATTAGGAGCGGGTAATGGTGAAATGATGAAAATAATTGTTGAGAGTTTAAAAAATTTTTCTTCTTTTTTTAATTCATGTAATTTTATAATTCATGAAAAAAGTCCAACCCTGATTAAAACACAAAAAAAGAGACTCTCTAAAGTTAAAATTACCTGGGTTTCTAAATTAAGTAAGATAAATAGAAATCCAAGTATATTCATTGCTAATGAATTTTTTGACTCAATTGCAATTAAACAATTTAAAAAAGAAAAAAAATTATGGTTTGAAAAATTCGTAAACTTAAAAAACCCTAAAAAAGCTTTTTTCTTTGAAAAAAAAGTCAATATCAAAAAAATTGAAAAAAAAATTAATTTCAGAATATCTAAAAATCAAAATTTTATCGAATATTCAGAACTTGGATTGAATTATTTAAAAAATATTTCAAATATAATAAAAAAAAATAATGGTGGACTATTATTAGTTGACTATGGATTTACTAATAAAAAGATGAAAAATACATTAAGAGGAATATCAAAACATAAATTTGCCAATATCTTAGATAATATTGGTGATGTTGATATTACTCATAATATAAATTTTGACCTATTCAAAAAGTATTTAGGACAATTAGGAGGATTAAAAAATAATTTAACAACTCAAAAAAATTTTTTAATAAAAATGGGAATTAAACATAGAGCTGAAACAATATCCAAAAATTTAAGTTTTTTAAAAAAAGCTAATATTTACTATCGACTTGATAGATTGATTAATGAAAAACAAATGGGGAGCCTCTTTAAAGTTATGTTGGTCAAAAATAAAAGAAATAGATTTAAATTAGGATTTTGAAAATTGATTAAATCAAAAAAATTATTAAAACAAAAAAAAATAAGCCATGGTTTTTTTAATAGAAATGGAGGTAAATCCAGCGGTATATATAAAAGTTTAAATTGTGGGCCTGGTTCTAAAGATAAAAAAAACAAAGTAAGAATGAATTTAAAAATTGTAAAAAATAAAATTACTGGGAGATCTAAAAATATTTTTTTATTACATCAAGTTCATAGTAATAAATTGATTTTTATTGATAAAAATTTTAAATTTAAAAATAAAAAAATAAAAGCTGATGCTATTATTACCAATCAGACAAAACTTCCAATAGCTGTTTTAACAGCAGACTGTGTACCAATTTTATTATATGAAAAAAAAAAACAAATAATTGCTGCTATTCATGCTGGATGGAAAGGTGCTTTTAAAGGTATTATAAAAAAAGTGATTAATTTTATGGTAATGAAAGGATGTAAAAAAAATAATATCATTGCTGCAATAGGTCCTTGTATTGGAAAAACAAGCTACGACGTGAAAGAAGATTTCAAGAAAAAATTCTTAAAAAAAAATAAAAAAAATGGAATTTTTTTTAAAAATAACAAGGGTTTAATTTTTTTTGATTTACCAAATTATGTAAAATCTGAACTCAAATTTAACAAAATAACAAATATTGACATGAAAAATGTTGATACTTTTGTAAAAAGAAATAATTTTTTTAGTGCAAGACAAGCTTTAAAGTCTGGACTAAATGATTATGGTAGAAATATTTCAATAATTATGATTAATTAAACTTTTCAATGAAATTATTAACTGGAAATAGTAATAAAGTTTTAAGTAAAAACATCGCCAAATATTTGAGAACTAAACTTGTAAATTCAAGTATCAAAAAATTTGCTGACGGTGAAGTCTACGTAGAAATAAATGAAAATATAAGAGGTAATAGTATTTTTATTGTTCAGTCAATTTCATCTCCCGCAAATGATAATTTAATGGAATTATTATTATGTATTGACGCTCTCAAAAGATCATCTGCAAAAAATATAACAGCTGTAATCCCATATTTTGGATATGCCAGACAAGACAGAAAAGTTGTTCCCAGAACATCTATATCAGCTAAATTAGTCTCTAACTTAATTACAAAAGCTGGAGCTGATCGTGTTGTAACAGTTGATTTACATGCTGGGCAAATTCAAGGTTTTTTCGATATACCTGTAGATAACCTTTTTGCAACTCCCATATTTGCAAGACATGCTAGAAAAAAAATTAAAAGTAAAAAAATTATTTGTGTTGCACCCGATGTTGGTGGCACTGAAAGAGCTAGAGCACTTGGTAAACTTCTTGGTGTAGGCTTAGCAATAATTGACAAGAGACGGCCAAAACCTGGGCAATCAAAAGTAATGAATGTAATTGGAGATGTAAAAGATCAAACTTGCATCATTGTAGATGATATCATTGACTCTGGTGGAACAATTGTTAATGCAGCTAAAGCTTTAAAAGAAAGAGGTGCAAAAGAAGTGTACGTTTATATTACACATGGAGTTTTGAGTGGAGATGCAGTTAAAAAAATAAAAAATTCAGTAATTAAAAATTTAGTAATTACAGACACTATAGATAATGGTGGAAAAACAAAAAATGTTAAAAATATAGAAGTTTTACCTATTTCAGGCCTTATGGGTGAGGCAATAAAAAGAATATCTAATTCAACCTCCGTTTCCGATTTATTTAAATAAATACCTTGATTATTTGTAAACATGGGTTAAAAAACCCTCTTTATGAATTCATTGGACGCAAACATAAGAGACAACTCTACTAAAGGAGAATTGAACGCACTAAGAGAAAGTGGGGCTGTTCCAGCGATAGTTTATGGTGGAAAAGATCAAAACCAAAAGATTTCTGTATCAAAAAAACTTCTTAAAACTCTAATAGATAAAGAAAATTTTCTTTCAAACATAATCACACTAAATTTAAATGGAAAACCTCAAAATGTTCTGCCAAGAGAAGTGATATATCATATTATTAGTGATGAACCTACGCACGTTGATTTTTTAAGAGTATTACCAGGTGTAAAAATTAGAATAGAAGTACCAGTAAATTTTATTAACCAAGAAAAATCCCCAGGACTTAAAAGAGGTGGTGTTTTAAATATTGTAAGAAGAAAAGTTGAATTAAATTGTCCAAGTGAAAAAATTCCAGAAAATTTAACATTAGATCTAGATGGTATTGACATTGGAGAAAGTTTTAAAATTTCTTCTGTTAAGTTAGATCCTGAAGTTACACCAACTATTCAAGGAAGAGATTTTGTAATAGCTACCTTGGCAGCACCAACTGTTATGAAAGAACCTGAAAAACCAGCTGAAGCAGAAGCTGCTGAAGGTGAAGTCGGAGCTGAAGGAACAGATGGAGCTGTGGCTGCTGCAGATGGAGATAAGCAAGCAGCTGAAGGTGCTAAAGGTGATAAAAAAGAAGGTGATGATAAAAAACCTGCTGAAAAAAAACCTTCTGAAGAAAAAAAATAATTAGTCTAAATTGAAAGTTTAATTCCATTTATTTATGCTTTTACTCGTAGGATTAGGCAATCCAACACCTGATAGTGAAAATAACCGACATAATGTTGGATTTAAAATTATTGATTCCATCAATAAAAAATTTGGTTTGTCTAAACAAAAACCAAAATTTAAAGGCCTTTTAACTACTGGTAATATAGGAAATGATAAGGTTTACGCGATTAAACCTTTAACTTTTATGAACAACTCAGGAATTTGTATTAGAGAACTTATTGAGTATTTCAAAATCAATGTGGAAAACATAATAGTTTTTCACGACGATTTAGATATTGAATTTGGAAAAATCAAAGCTAAGTTTGGTGGATCAGATGCTGGTCATAATGGAATTGCTTCCATTGATAAATTTATTGGTAAAGATTATTCAAGAGTTAGGATTGGAATTGGAAAACCTAAGGGCAGTATAGAAGTTGCAGATTATGTTTTACAAAACTTTGATGAAGATGAAATAATTGAAATCGAGAAAATTACAAAAAATATAACAAGCTCAATTTCAATACTTCTTGAAAAAAAATTAGATTTATTTTCTAGTACTGTAAATAACAAATAATGAGTTTTAAATGTGGAATAGTTGGATTACCAAACGTTGGTAAATCGACACTGTTTAATGCTTTAACAAATTCAAGCAAAGCTCAAGCTGCAAATTTTCCATTTTGTACAATTGATCCAAATGTTGGTGTTGTTCCAGTACCAGATGATAGATTAGAAAACCTAGCAAAAATATCAAAGTCAAAAAAAATTATAAACACTACTATTTCATTTGTAGATATTGCGGGATTAGTAAAAGGTGCTTCTAAAGGTGAAGGTTTGGGCAATAAATTTCTATCACATATAAGAGAGGTAGATGCAATTATTCACATGATTAGATGCTTTGACTCAGATGATATTCAAAATGTCAATCCAAATGTTGACCCTATTAGAGACTTAGAAATTATTGAAACTGAGATGATGCTTGCAGACATTGAGTCGATTCAAAAGAGATTAGAAAAAAATAACAAAAAAAATATTGATGACGAACAATTAAAGATTCTTGAAAAAGCTTTAGATTACATAAATAATGATAATGATATTTCTATATTAAATGATGAATTTGACAAAAAAATACTTAATCAAAGTGGACTGTTATCAATAAAACCTAAAATATTTGTTTGTAATGTTGACGAACAAAGTCTTCAAAAGGGTAATGAATATACAAAAAAATTTATAAATAAATACGGAAATGAAAATACTTTAATTGTTTCTGCTGATATAGAAAATCAAATTAATGAATTAGAAATAAGTGAAAAGAAAAATTACATGGAAATGATTGGATTAAAAAAAACTGGGTTAGATTTATTGATTCAAAAAGGATATAAGATACTTGAATTAGATACTTACTTTACCTCAGGGCCTGAGGAAACTAGAGCATGGACTATCCAAAGAAATTGTACAGCTCCAAAAGCTGCTGGTGAAATTCATACTGATTTTGAAAAAGGTTTTATAAGAGCAGAAACAGTCTCTTATCAAGATTTCATAACCAATGATGGTTGGGTCAGTTCAAAGACAAATGGTAAAATGAGACTAGAAGGAAAAGATTACATTGTAAAAGATGGTGATGTTCTAAACTTCCGTTTTAATACTTGACCAAATTCTTTTCATACTAAAGTAAACTAGAATTGTAAGAATTATCAAATATACAATCGCCTTAAAACCCATTTGATGCCTGGCTTCTAAATGAGGTTCTGCTGCCCACATCAAAAAAGTTGTTACATCTTTAGACATTTGTTCAACTGTTGCCCCTGTTCCATCAGAATATTCAATTAATCCTTCAGATAAGGGATTGGCCATTTTAATTTTATTACCATACATAAACTTGTTATAGTGAACTCCATCATCTAAAATAAATCCTAGAGGTGGATCCTCGTAACCTTGAAGAAGAGAATAGATATAATCTACCCCACCCCCTCTAGCTTTAACTAAAACAGACATATCTGGAGGATATGCCCCACCATTAGCTGCTTGAGCCGCTTTAACATTATCATAAGGCATTACAAATTTATCTGATAATTTTCCTGGTCTTGTAAACATTTCACCATCTGCATTAGGTCCGTCTGTTACTTCAAACGATGCAGCAATAGCTTTTACCTGCTCTTCAGTAAATTCAGGTCCACCCTTCTCTGCTAAATTTCTGTAACTCAAATATTTCATTGAATGACAAGAAGCACATACTTCTGTGTAAACTTGATACCCTCTCTGAAGTGATCCACGGTCAAATTTACCGAAAAGACCTTTAAAGCTCCAATCTGTTTTTAAATATTCAGCTCTTTCTGCTGCGATAGTACCAAATGAAATTCCAAAGATTAAAATAACTAATGATGATATTCTTAAGAAATTTTTCACTTATTTATTTAAACTTTCTTTATTTTTCACTGTAGCTAAATTAGGAGAGCCTCCCAAAACAGGTTCAGTTATACTTAATGGAATGGGTAAAGTTTTTTCTTTAAATCCCAAAACTGGAAGAATAACTAAAAAATGTAAAAAGTAATAAGCTGTAGCTATTCTTGCAATTAAAAGATATAGACCTTCTGCAGGCATTGCTCCCACATAACCTAAGATTAAAACATCAGCAACAAGAATCCAATAAAATTGTTTGTATAAAGGTCTAAACACAGCAGATCTTATTTTAGACGTATCTAACCAGGGTAGAGCAGCTAAAATTAAAATAGCTGATAACATTGCAACCACACCTAAAAGTTTGTCAGGCACTGATCTTAAAATTGCATAAAAAGGTAATAAATACCACTCTGGAACAATGTGTGCTGGTGTCACTAATGGATCTGCTTCAATATAATTATCCGCATGGCCCAATATATTTGGTGTATAAAATACAAAGAAAGCAAAAACAATCATAAACATAAGTAATGCAAAACCATCTTTAATAACTATGTATGGGTGAAAAGGAACTGTATCTTTTGATGGTTTTTTAATATCAATTCCCACTGGATTATTATTTCCAGGAACATGTAATGCCCAAATATGAAGGACAACTAAACCCAAAATTAAAAAAGGTATAAGGTAATGAAGTGTAAAAAATCTTGTCAGTGTTGGATTATCAACTGAGTAACCACCCCATAACCAGGTAACAATTCCCTCTCCTACCAAAGGAATTGCACTAAATAAATTTGTAATAACAGTAGCTCCCCAAAAGCTCATTTGACCCCAAGGAAGAACATAGCCCATAAAAGCTGCTGCCATCATTAATAAGTAGATTATTATACCAATGATCCAAATAATTTCTCTTGGTGACTTGTAAGATCCATAAAATAAAGATCTAAATATATGAATATAA
>MDTG01199581.1_pt1 | contig 10368 bp, 11 predicted proteins | sample 811421 | NCBI WGS metagenome assembly MDTG01 (sample SAMN05326645, study PRJNA326480) | marine metagenome | isolation source: seawater | place: Pacific Ocean: South East | collected 2011
ATTAAATATTGCATCATTTAAAGATGATAAAATTAATGCTAACATTAACTTAAAATGAAAAAAGGTTTTAGAATTTTAAAATTTAAAAAAGATAAACCTATATTTGAGGTGAAGGACGTCAGTAAATCTTTTGATGGTCGGCCAATTTTAAAAAAACTTTCTTTAAAGGTATTTCCCGGTGAATGTGTTGGAGTTTTAGGGCCTAATGGATGTGGAAAGACAACTTTATTCTCAATGTGTATCGGAGAACAAAACGTCGAGGGAGGAAAAATATATTTAAATAATAAATCAATTGAAGAAATCCCAATTCATTTAAGATCAAAAGAAGGGCTAGGATACCTTCCTCAGCAAAGAAGTGTTTTTAATATGTCGGTATACGATAATATTCTTGGTATAGCTCAAATTTCAATTAAAGGTTTAGAAAATCAGAAAGCAATTACAGAAAAACTTTTAGACGAGTTCAACCTTCAGCATTTAAGAACTTTAAATGCATCTGTTTTGTCTGGGGGAGAAATAAGAAGACTTATGATGGCAAGAGTGATGATTAACAAACCAAAGATTGTTTTATTAGATGAGCCCCTAGCTGCTCTTGACCCTTTAGTTATTCAAGATATACAGAAATACATCTTAAAAATTCAGTCAAGTGGTACAGCTATTTTAGTGACTGATCATAACGTTAAAAATTTATTTGACATAACTGATAGAAGTTACGTGCTTGGAGAACAAACAATTATTGCAGAGGGTACATCAAGAGAATTACTCAAATCTACTAAAGCTATAGAGCACTATTTTGGTTCTCAGTTTTCTTAAAAATAAATGTCATCTAGAAGTTTTAATTTAAAGTTAAATAATAAAATTTCAAAATTCAATAAAGTAATAGAAGTAGACTCTGACAAATCAATTTCTATTAGAGGTTTTTTGATTGGTGCAATAAGTGAAAATATTTCTTCAATTAAAAATGCTCTGGAGTCAGAGGATGTGTTTTCTACAATTAATTGTTTGAGAGAACTAGGTGTGAAGATAAAAAAAATAAAACCAAGAAATTATAATATCTTTGGTAAAGGCTTAGGGTCATTGGTTGCGAGAAAAGGTCTAGTTTTAAATTTCGGTAACTCAGGAACTTTAGCAAGGCTTTTAATAGGTATTTTGTCTACAACACCAAATATAGAGGTTAAAGTAAAAGGCGATAGTTCATTAAATAAAAGAAACATGAAAGAACTGATAAAGATTTTATCAAATTTTGGTGCTTCTTTTTTACCATTAAAGAAAAAAAATTTTCCGATAGATTTAATTTCTTCTGAAATGCCTATAGGGATAGAATATAAAGCGGGTGTCTCTGCGCAATTAAAAAGCGCCGTTATTCTTGCTGGCCTAAACTCATTTGGCAATACTGATGTGATTGAAGATACAAAAAGTAGAGATCACACTGAAAATATGCTTTTAGCTAATAAAAGTGTAATAAAAGTTAAATCTGATCCAAAAAAAAAATATTAGAATTTTTGGTAAACGGCAGTTAAGACAATTAGATGTTTCAGTGCCCGGAGATCCATCATCAGCAGCCTTTTTTACAGCCTTGACGTTATTAAATAATGATTCAATTCTTAAAATTAAAAATGTTTGTTTAAATCAAACTAGAACAGGTTTTTATTATCTTTTAAAAAAACACGGGGCAAAAATAAATTATAAAAATTTAAAAAAACAAAACAATGAAGTCCGTGGTGATATCTTAATTAAAAATAGCAAATTAAGGCCGATCAAAGCTAATAAGAGTTATTACTCAAAAGCTACCGATGAATACCCAATTATGTTTGTCATGGCAGCGTTAATTAAAGGAACATCTGTATTCGAAGGAATCAAAGATTTAGCCAATAAAGAGAGTAATCGTATAATAGAAATGCAAAAAATCCTTAAGCAAATCGGTGTTAAAAGTATAAGCTCAAAAAATAGTTTAAAAATTTACGGTAAAGGTATTTTTAAAGCAAAAAATAAAAAAATTTTTGTACCGAATTTAGGTGATCATAGAATCTGTATGTCTGCTTTTGTATTAGCACTATTAACAGGCGCTTCGACTAGCATAAAAAACTTTGAAACCGTAAATACGTCGTCACCTTCTTTCTTAAAAATTATGAAAAATTTAGGGGCTAAATTTGAAAAAAGATAAAAAGATAATCCAAATATCTTGTGATGGAGGTGCTGCTACTGGGAAATCTACGGGTGCAAAAATGATTTCAAAAAAATATAATTTAAAATTTTTATCCTCTGGATTGCTTTATAGATATGCAAGCTTTATTTTTATGAAAAATAAAAATAGGAATAAAATTAATTCTCTTAAAAAAGAATTTAAAAAATTGAATTATAAAAAACTTGAGAAAATTAAACTACATACTTCAGAAATTTCAGAACACAGTGCTATTATCGCAAAGAAAAATGAGGTACGAATTATTCTTAAAAAATATCAGAAAAATTTTGCAAAAAAAAATCCTAATTGTTGTATAGAGGGAAGGGATATATCTACCAAGATACTTCCTCATTCTGATATAAAATTTTTTTTTAAGTGTGACTTAAAAATTGCAGCAAAAAGACGCCATAAAGAACTTAAAAAAATTGATAAAAAAATTAAAATTAAAGATGTTAAAAAAGCCCTTAAAACAAGAAATATTGCTGATAAAAATAGAAAAAACTCCCCTTTACTTAAACATAGAGATTCGGTAGAAATCGACACCGGAAAACTGAACAAACAAGCTATGGTTAAAAAGATGTCAGTTTACGTAGAAAGAGTATTAAAAAAAAAATATGGCAAGTGAACAAGAGCTTAAAGAACTAAATCCACTTCATAAAGAATTCCAGAATCTACTGGATCAAGATTTTAAAGACAGAAAACTCAAAGAAAACGAAATCATCAAAGCAAAAGTTACTGAAATAACAAAAAACTTTATTGTTGTTGACTGTAAAGCTAAAATGGAAGGTATGATACCCATCGAGGAATTTAAAAACGACGAAGAGCTATCAAAATTAAAAGTTTGTTCACAAATAGATGTGTATTTAGAGAGAATTGAAAGTTTTAAAGGTGAAATAATTGTTTCAAGAGATAAAGCAAGAAAAATGAAAGCTTGGAAAAAAATGGAAAAAGTTTTTGAAACTCAGGAAGAGATGACTGGGTATATTACAGGAAAAGTAAAAGGAGGCTTTATAGCAACAGTAGATGGTCTACCTTGCTTTATGCCATCTTCCCAAATTGATGTAAGGCCATTAAAAAGAGTTGATCACTTAATGAACACACCCGTCAAAGTAATTGCAACTAGAATTGACAAAAATAGAGGAAACGTTTGCGTTTCAAGAAGAGCTGTTCTCGAAAAAAGTAAAAATGCAGAAATTTCTGAAGCATTAAAAAATATTAAGGAAGGTGATATAATTAATGATGCTGTAGTAAAAGCAACTACTGATTGGGGAATTTTTTTAGACATTAATGGTGTAGATGCATTACTGCATGTTAGTGATTTAAGTCACGGCAGAGTAAAAAAACCGTCCGACCTAGTAACTATTGGGCAAAAAATAAAAGTAAAGATAACAAAAATAGATAATAAAACAAATCGTGTATCTGCTTCAGTAAAAGCTTTAACTGAGGATCCTTATGAAAATATCGAAAAGAAATATAAGTTAGGTGAAATATACGAAGGAATAGTTACAAAAATAATGGATTATGGATGTTTTGTTAAAATTGAAGATGGAATAGAAGGATTGGTACATAACTCTGAACTTGACTGGACAAATAGAAATATAAAACCTAGCAAAGTCCTTTCTGTTTCTCAAAAAATAAAATTTAAAATAGTAAATATTGATAAAGAAACTAAAAGAATCTCATTATCTTACAAGGCTACTTTAGACAATCCATGGAATAAAATTAGAGAAAAAATTGGAGAGAAAGTCAAAATTAAAATAAACAACATTACTGATAAAGCAATATTTGGAGAACTAGTGGATAATGGTTTAACTGGAATGCTTCATTATAAAGAAATTTCTTATGAAGAAAATAGTGATGATTTAAAAAAATTCAAAAAAAATGAAACATTAGAAGTTAAAATATTGGAAATTAAGGATGACAAAATTAAGTTTTCAAGGCGTGCGCTGGACAAAGATCCTCTAGACTGGTTTAAAGATAATAAGAAAAAAGTTGGCGATGTTATTACTACTAGAATACACGATGTACTAAAAACAGGAGTTAAAGTTTCAATAGATAAAGATAAAAAACTAATTGTTACAATAAGAAAATCAGACCTTGCTAAAGACTCCGCTGATGCAAGACCTGAGGTCTTTTCCCCGGGCAATGCTTTAGACGCAAAAATTACAGAACTTGACCTAAGAATGAGAAAAATAAAACTGAGTGTTAAAGCTGCACAAATTGATGAAGAGAAATCACTAATAGCTAAATTTGGTGAAGGAGCCACGAAGTCAGGTGCCACGCTTAAGGGTATTTTTGAAAAGGCCATTGGAAAAAAAGGGAAAAAAGCAAAATAGTTGTCCAGATCAGAAATTATTAAAAAACTCAAAGAAAAAAATCCAAAACTAGACAAATCTCAATTAGAAAAAATTATAGATATTTTTTCTCTGAGCGTTCAAAATTCCCTAAAAAATGGAATAAAATTTGAAATAAGGGGTTTTGGAACTTTTTTTTGTAAAAAAGTTAAAGAGAAATTTTCAGCACGTAATCCGGCTTCAGGGAAGTTGATTTATGTGCCTGAAAAAAATAAAGTAAGGTTCAGACCAAGTAAAAAATTAAAAGAATTTATAAATAAATGAAACCTAAAATTTTCATTGCATGTGACACTGTCAGCCTTAAAAAAATTAAAAAGATTATAAAAGAATCACAATCCTCTAAAATAAAGTTTGGATATAAATTTGGATTGGAATTTTTGAATTCCAGGCACGGAAGAAAATTTATAGCAGGATTAAAAAATAAAGTAACTTTTGGAGATTACAAATTAGCAGATATTCCGAATACATGTGCATCTGCAATAAAAGCTGTTAAAGATTTAAAATTAAATTATATAACTATTCATTTAAGTTCAGGTCTCAAAGCTATTAAAGCTGCTAAAAGAGTTTCGGGTTCAACAAAATTAATTGGTGTTACTGTTCTTACTTCTTTAAATAATAAATCTTTAAGAGAAATTGGTTTTAATAAAAATGTAAGAAAATTAGTTTTTCACCAGGCGAAATTGGCGGCAAAAGCAAAGCTAGATGCAATTGTATGTAGTCCTCATGAAATTAAATTAGTTAAAAAAGCATTTAAGAAAGAAATAATAACACCTGGTATAAGACTGCCTGGAGATAAAAAACAAGATCAAAAAAGAGTGATGACTCCTAAACAAGCATTTAAAAATGGCGCGACGGCCTTGGTAATGGGAAGAAGCATTATAAATGGAAATATAAAAGATAATATTAATAAAGTTTTAAAAGAATTAAAATAAAATGAAAGTTAAAATTTGCGGCTTACACCCAGCCAGAGATGTCCAATTATGTATTAATTTAGGTATAGATCTATTAGGTTTTGTTTTTTATAGACCTTCTCCAAGAAACATAAATTTAAATGAGGTTTCTAAATTAAAAAATTATAAAAAACAGAGCTCTTCTTTTGTAGCAGTGACTGTTAATCCTAGTGATGAATTTATTGAAAATGTTGTTTTGGGTAAATTTGATTACATACAATTACATGGATCAGAAACTAACGAAAGGGTAAAAGAAATTAAATCAATGGGATTAAAAATAATAAAAGCAATTAAAATAAAAGATCAGTCAGATATTGAAAATTATAAAAATTATGAGGATGCAGATTACATATTATTTGATACTCCAGGAATGGAGAAGTCTATTAAGTTTCCTGAAAATTTAATCTCAAAACTACCTAAGGGTTATAGGTATGCTCTAGCAGGCTCTATTTCAGAAAATAATATTGAAAATATTGCTAAATTAGGAGTTACCTTTTGTGATTTATCGAGTAGCTTGGAATTAGATAAGCAAATAGGATACAAAGATCATCAAAAAATAGAAAAATTTATTAATAAAATAAATGAGTTTAAAAATTAAAAAAGGCATCCCTCTTATAGATCAACACGATAAAAACTTTATGTATGGAGGTAAATTTGGAGGTAATTTCATACCAGAAACTTTAAAAAAACCAATCGATGATTTAACAATCCTTTTTTCAAAATTAAGAAAAGATAAAAAATTCCTAAGAGAAAGAGATTTTTATTTTAAAAACTATGTTGGAGCACCAACGCCATTTATAAAACTTGAAAACTTAACCGATCATCTTGGTGGTGCACAAATTTATGCAAAAGTTGTGTCAGAGGCAAATGGTGGAGCTCACAAAATTTACAATGCTACTGTTCATTGTTTGATAGCTAAAAAAGCAGGTAAAAAATTCATTATCGGTGACACTGGAGCAGGTTACGCAGGAAAAATGCTTTCAATGGCTGCAAGAAAATTTGGTCTTAAGTGTAAAATTTTTATGGGTGCAAAAGATATCAGAAGACAACGTCCAAATGTTGAGGCAATTAAAAAAAATGGAGCATCAATTATTCCTGTAACTTCAGGCAGCCAAACATTAGTTGATGCTGTTAGCGAGTGTATGCGCTATTGGGTTGCTAATAATGATACAACAAATTTATGTGTTGGCTCTACTGTCGGGCCTAATATTTTTATAAAGATTTGTGCTTGGAGTACTGCACAAATTTCTAGAGAGCTAGTCAAACAAGTAAAGGAAGAATTTGGAAGAATACCGAGTAAAATGAAGTTATTAAATTGCGTAGGTGGAGGAAGCTCAGCGATGGGGTTTTGGAACGAATTTATGGACACTGATGCTGAGTTTATAGGTATTGAAGCTGGTGGTCCAAAAAATAGTAAGCTACATGCCGCCCCATTAACAAAAGGATCTAAAATTGGAATTCTGCATGGAGCAGCACAATATGTTATTCAGGACAAGGAAGGTCAAATTGGTTCTACCGAGTCTATTTCGGCAGGACTCGATTATCCTGGAATTTCTCCATTACATTGTTTTCTTAAAGACTCAAAAAGAGCTAGGTACACATCAGCAAGCGATGAAGACGCCCTAAAAGCTTACAAACTAGTGTCGGAGTTGGAAAATATTTCACCATCACTTGAGCCATCTCATGCTTTTGCCGAAGCGATAAAAATGGCTCCTAAATTAAAATCTTCAGACATAATTATTGTAAATTCTTGTGGGGATAGTCTTAAAGATAAAGATATTATTAAACAAAAATTAGGTTCATACGTTAGATGAAATCCAAAATTGCAATAACATTTGATAAATGTAAAAAAGAAAATAGGCCTGCATTGTTAACTTATACAGTTGCTGGAGATAATACAAAAACTAATTCTCTAATGATTTTAAATAAAATTTCTAAACATGCTGATATTGTCGAGCTTGGATTTCCTCATAACACACCGATTGCCGATGGAGGTCAAATACAAGGTAGTTCTCATCGAGCTCTTAAGAATGGAACAAAACTTAAAGACGTCTTTCAAATTGTAAAAAAATTTAAGAAAAATCATCCTGAGAAGCCTTTGATACTTATGGGATATTTTAATCTAGTATATCAAAATGGGGAAAATAATTTTCTAAAAAGATGTAAAGCTTCTGGTGTTGATGGTTGCATAATTGTTGATCTCCCTTATCCAGAAAACTTAAAATTTGCAAGTAAATGTAAAAAAAAATCAATAAATTTTGTACAACTAATATCTCCAACAACACCTATGAAAAGAGTTCGAAAAATTGTTAAAGACTCGCATGATATGATTTACTATATTTCAATGCTTTCGACTACCGGGGGTAAGCTAAAAGTTTCCCCAAAAGACATTCTAAAAAACTACTCAAAAATTAAAAGAATTAACCCAAAAAAGAATCTAGTGATAGGTTTTGGTATAACAGATAAGACTATTTCTTCCTTAAAATCCGCAAATGGGCTAGTTGTTGGCAGTATGTTGTGCAAAACTATTACTAAATCGCTCAGAATGAGACAAAATCCTGTCACAAAATTAGATAAAATTGTGTACAATCTCAAAAATAAAATTTTATGAACTGGATTACAAAATTTATAAAACCAAAAATTAAATCTCTTTTTAAAAAAAAATCTTCGAGTGAAGATAGTACACTTTGGACAAACTGTACTTGTGGAAACTTAATTTTAAAAGAAGATTTGCTTAAAAATTATCATTGCTGTCCTAAATGTGGAATGCATCATAAAATTAGCTGCGAAGAAAGATTCAAATTAACTTTTGATAACGGAGAATATGAAATTATTGAATGTGGTACTCCTCCTGACGATCCAATAAAGTTTTCAGACTCCAAACCTTATAAAGATAGAATTGCTACTGCGAGAAAAAAGACAGGTCAACACGATGCGATGATGATTGCAAAAGGTAAAATTCAAGATATTGAAGTAATTGTAGGTGCTCAAAATTTTGCTTTTATCGGTGGAGCTGTAGGAATTGCAAGCGGTGAAATATTTATCCAAGCAGTTTCTCACGCTATTGAAAATCGAAAACCTTTAATTTTTTTTTCATGCTCTGGTGGTCAAAAATTACAAGAGTCTGGTTTAGCCTTAGCAATGATGGCTAAAACCACTTTGGGAGTTAATGAACTTAAAAAAAGTAATCTTCCTTTTATCGTTTGTATGACAAATCCAACTGCAGGAGGCGTTACAGCATCATGGGCAAGTTTAGGTGATCTTATAATAGCTGAACCAGGAAGCACAATTTCCTTTGCTGGTGCTAGAGTCATAAAAGATACAGTGCGAGAAGAATTGCCCAGCGGATTTCAAACTGCAGAATATTTGTTAGAACACGGTCAAGTTGACACTATAGTTGAAAGAAAATATTTAAACTCTACATTTGGAACTTTGCTAAATGTTCTATTGAAAAAAGCTGAGGCTCAAGCTAAACAAGAAGCTAATGTCACAGTCGATAAAGCTTTACAAGTATCTTAATAGTAACTTTAATAAATCAATAAAATTCGGACTCAGTAGAATTAAGTTGGCTCTTAAGTTGCTAGACCATCCCGAAAGGAAACTTAAAAACGTTATTAACGTTGTGGGAGAATCTGGAAAATTTACAACTTTGTTTTCTTTAAAAACATTTATAGAAGCAAATAATCAAACGATAACAGCTCACATTTCTCCATCATTAAAGGATATTAAAGAGAGGTTTTATATGGATAAAAAATATTTATCTCATAAAGTTATTAAGAACTCTATTAAAAAGATAGAAAAATTAAATATACCTCTCACGGTTTTTGAATGTCTTACATTAGTTTATATTATTAACGCATCTAAAATGAATGCGGACTACAATATACAGGAAACAGGCGCGCTTTGGAGATTAGACTCAAATAATGTTAATGATTTCCCAAAAGTTCAAATTTGCACTAATATTAATAAACAACACTTAAATTTTCTTAAGAAAAAGAGTTTAAATGAAATCATTAAAGAGGACGTAGGTTTTTTAAGTAATTTTACAAATATTTATATAGGCAAACAGGTGCCGCATGTTTTAAATAAAATTAAGTCTCATTTAAGAAACAATGATAGTAAAATTATATATCCTAGTAGTTGGAAACTTATCAAAAAAGGTCAAAAATTTTACTATCAAGATCAAAAAGTAAAAATTAAACTTAATACAAAACATATTTATTCTAAGGGAATGTTCGAAAATGTCTGCCTGGCTATAAAAGTAGCTCTTGATCTTAATGTAGATAAAAAAACTATTCAAAAGACATTACCTTTGCTTTCTTTTGAAGGCCGATTTCAATATCTAAATAGAGGCAAAATTAAAAATAAACTTTACAGAAATGAAACTATCATGATTGACGGCGCACATGCTCCTACTGATGCGCAAAACTTAGCGGCATATTTAAAAAACATCAATATACCTAAATATGGGATTTGGGCTATGACTAAAAACAAAGAACCAGATTTGTTTATCAAGCAACTTAAAGGTATATTTAAAAAAATTGTTGCTATGCCAATCGAGAATGAACCGAGTTCGGTATCGGCTAATGCACTTTATAAGGTAGCAATTAAAAATAAATTTAAAGTAGAAAAAAGTGGTAATTTCACAGAAGCACTTAAGAAAATAAGCAGTAAAGAGAAAAAACTAATTGTTTGTTTTGGAAGTCTCTATAACTGTGGAAATATTTTAAATAAAAATTAAATATGAGGTTTAATAAATTCTAGCATATCTTTTTCACTTGAAGCACCAACTTTTGTTCCCAAAAGTTTTCCTTCTTTAAATAAAAGAATTGTTGGCACACCTCTCACTGAATACTTTGTTGGCTCATTAGGTTGACTTTCAATA
>MDTG01232866.1_pt1 | contig 10368 bp, 10 predicted proteins | sample 811421 | NCBI WGS metagenome assembly MDTG01 (sample SAMN05326645, study PRJNA326480) | marine metagenome | isolation source: seawater | place: Pacific Ocean: South East | collected 2011
GAAATGAAAGTTACTGAAAAAAATTTTAAAATAGATTTAATCATTATTCCTCCAATTTTAAGTAGTTTAAAACATAAACTAGAAGTTTATACAAGAGGAAAAAACATTATAAATCTTAGGAAATTAGCATAAAATTTTAATAATATTTTAATTCTAAAGAAAATTGAAACTTAATGATTTTTTAAAAAATTAATTCTTGAGTTATCAAGACAATAAAGTATTTAAATATTCAAAAACAGCCAAATATATAGAAGAAATTTGAATAAAAAAATGAAATATTTAACAACTGGGAAATACATTCATATAAAAAAATTGTGTAATGAGAATCATCATTTGCAAATGCTGGCAATTGATCAACGGCCTCCAATCTTTAATTTAATAAAAAGTAAAAAAAAGAAATTTAACTTTAAAGATGTTGTTGATTTTAAAAAACAAATTTCATTAAATCTATCACAACACTCAACAGCCATATTGATGGATCCAGTTTACTCAATACCAAATCTTATTACTACAAGCAAATGCAATGGTTTAATAATCACATTAGAAGACCATGCATTTACGGAAAAGGGAAGGGGAAGATATTCAAAAAATATAAATAATTGGACAGTTGAAAAAATAAAAAAAATAGGTGGTGATGCTGTTAAAGTACTTGCTTGGTACAGACCTGATGCAGATAAGAAGTCAATTCAGCATCAGAAAAAATATATTGAAACTATAGGCAAGCAATGTGAAAAGTATAATATTCCTTTTCTACTTGAGTTATTGGTTTATCCTTTCAAAAATGAAATTGGTTATTCAAAAAATTACAAAGAGCAACTAGATAAAAATCAAAATCATGTCATAGATAGTGTTAAAGAATTTTCTAAAACAAAATACAAAGTAGATATCTTTAAGTTAGAGAGTCCTATAGATAGTAAGAATTTAGAAAATAGTAAATTTACTAAAGCGACACAAAATGCTTTTAAGCAACTGTCTAAAGCAACAAGAAATATTCCATGGGTTATGCTATCCTCTGGAATGAGTAAGAAATCTTTTTTTAATTGTTTAAAATTAGCATATAAAAATGGTGCATCTGGATATCTCGCTGGAAGAACTATTTGGCTTGATGCATTTAGAGATTATCCAAATTATCAAAAAATTAAAAAAAATTTAAATAAAGAAAGTGTAAATTATGTAAAAAAACTAAATGAACTTACCAAAAATAATGCCTGGTCTTTAGAAAATTATATAAAAAATAAATTGTATCAAAAAAAATCAATAAACTTTAAAAATGCTTATAAAGGTTTCTAATGATTGGGTGTTTAAGTTTAGCAAGAGAAACGTTTGATATTGAATTTGCTAAAAAGAAATTAGTAAAAACAAAAAGAACAATAAAAAAATTAAATAAAAACATTAATTTTTTTGACGATTTAATTACTAATGATAAAATTGGAGAGGATGCGTTAAAATATTTTGAAAATAATAAATGTTCAAAATTTATAGTTATACAATCTACCTTTACTGATGCAAAATTCATTTCTTCATTTGTTAAAAAATTTAAAAAACCAATTTTTTTCATATCTTTTAAGGAAAAAAGAACAGGTGGACGACTAAGATTAAATTCTCTTTGCGGTATAAATCTTGCATTGCATGCTCTAATTAAAAATAAATTTTATTCTAATTTTGTAATATACTCTAGTGATGAACAATCTTTGTCTAAAGAAATAACAAGATTTATAAAAAATAATAATTTTTACAAAAAAAATAATCATTTAAAAAAAATATTTAATTCAAAAAAAATTAGTAAAAAATTAATTAAATTTAAACAACCAAAACTAGGTTTAATTGGTGAAAGACCAGAAGGATTTGATACCTGTGATTTTAATAGTAAAGAATTAAAAACAAAATTTAATGCAAAGATTGCAAAGCTCAGTTTGCAAAATTTATTTAAAATTTCTAGTAAAGTTAATAAAAAAACAATTAATGCAACTAAGAAAGGTATTAGTGCTAATCTTAAGAATTTAAATCAATTAAATCAAAAAGAATTAAATAAAAGCATATCTTTATTCCATGGTCTTGAACAAATTCAACAAAAACAAAATATTGATGCTTTTGCTGTTCGTTGTTGGCCAGAAATGTTCACAGAATATGGATGTGCTTCATGTGGACCAATGGCTATGATGAATGAAAATAAGATAAGTTCTGCTTGTGAAGCTGATGTACTTGGAAGCTTAAGTTGTAACATATTAAATCAATTGAATAATAAACCTGCTTTATTAGTAGATATTGTAGATGTTGATATGAAAGACAACACTGCTGTTTTTTGGCATTGTGGTCTTGCGCCTTTAAGTATGGCTGAAAAAAATACCCTTAGTGCTACTGTACATTCAAATAGAAGAAAGCCTCTACTTCATAATTTTGCATTTAAATCTGGTGATATTACAATCTTTCGAGTTTCAAAATCAGAAAATAAATTAAAGTTTATTTTAATGAAAGGTAAGATTCTTAAAAGAAAGAATTCTTTTTCTGGTACATCAGGAGTAATAAGTTTAGGTAAAGATACATATAAAAAAATTAAAAATTTGTTTTTAAGTGGATTAGAACATCATGTAAGCTTCACTTATGGAGATGTAGTTGAAGATATTAAAAGTTTAGGAAAACAATTAAAAATACCAACATATACAATATGAATGATACTATAAAATATGGAGTAATTGGTACTGGTGCTATGGGTCAGGAACATATTCAAAATATTAATATTATTGATAATGCAGTGGTAGTAGCAGTTTGTGACACTAATGAGAGATCAAGAATGCAAGCAAAATCATTGGTGAATGAGTCTACAAAATTTTATAATGATTTAAATGAGTTAATAAATAGTAATATTGCTGATGCATATATCATTGCTACGCCAAATTTTACACACATCAATATTTTAGAGCAAATTCTAAAAACAAATAAACATTTGTTAATAGAAAAACCTTTATGCACAACTACAGAAGATTGTAAAAAATTTGAATTACTTGCAAAAGATTACACAAAGATAATCTGGACTGGAATGGAATACAGGTTTATGCCTCCTGTAAAAAAATTAATTGATGAAGTCCATAAAAATGTAATTGGTAGAATTAAAATGTTATCGATTCGTGAACACAGATTTCCTTTTTTGCATAAAGTTGATGATTGGAATAGGTTTTCCATAAACACAGGAGGTACATTAGTTGAAAAATGTTGTCATTTCTTTGATCTCATGAGATTTATTATACAGAGTGAGCCAGTCAAAGTTTATGCTAGTGGACATCAAGATGTTAATCACCTTATGGAAAAATATGATAGTAAGACTCCAGATATTATAGATAACGCTTTTGTTATTGTTGATTTTGAAAATGGTGTTCGAGGTTTATTAGATTTATGTATGTTTGCAGAAAATTCAGAATATCAGGAAGAAATAATAGCTGTTGGAGATATAGGTAAGATAGAGACATTTGTACCATCAAACAGTTCAGGAAAAAACTCTTCAGAAGTTAGAATTGGTTTTAGAAAAGATAATGTTACTAAATCAAGTGAAGTCAAAGTTGATAAAGAAATTTTAGAAGCAGGACATCATCATGGTTCAACTTACTTTGAGCATTTAGCCTTTATCAATGCTGTTCAAAACAATAGAGTAGCACAAGTATCTTTAAGAGATGGATTAATGTCAGTTGCTATAGGTGAAGCTGCTGAGATTTCAATAAAAGAAAACAGAGTTGTATTTATGGAAGAGTTTAAATTATAATTTAAAAAATTCTTTTACTGAATTTGCTATAAATTCACTGACTCTAGTATTTGACTCTTCAGTAACACCAGCATTGTGGGGAGTTAAAATGCAATTGGTAGTTTTTTTTATTCTATTCAAGAATGATTTTTTTGCTGGCTCTACTTCATACACATCTAAAGCAAATCCTGATATTAAATTTTCTTCATAGGCTCTTAATAAATCTATTTCATTAATTATAGAACCTCTTGAAGAATTAATAATTATAGGTTTTTTTAGCATCTTTTTGAAAACATCATAATTAAGTAAATTTTTCGTAGTTTCTGAAAGAGGTAGATGTATGGAAATGATATCGGCACTTTCAAATAAATCGTCTTTACTAACTAATTTAGTATTAAAATCATTACCAGCAACTGAATCTACAAATGGATCATAAGCAATAATTTTAGAGTTAAATACACTTGCTAGGATAGATACTTTTCTAGCAATTAGACCAAAACCTAATAATCCTATTGTTTTATCTTTAAGTTCTCTAGATGGAATTGATGTACGTGGCCAATTTCCTAATAATGTTTCTTCATGAATTATAGGAATATTTTTTAAAAGAGATAAAGATGAATTAATTACAAATTCTGCTACTGAATCAGCATTCATACCAGTAGCAGGTTGAACATGAATATTATTTTTTTTACAATATTCTGTATCAATATTATCTAACCCAACTCCTAGACGACCAATAAACTTAAGATTTGATCCCTTTTCTAAAACTGCTTCATTTACATTAGTTTTGTTTCTAACAATTAAAGCATCAAAATTTTCAATTGAGTCTATCAGTTTTTTATTATTTTCTGATAACTCTAAATCGACAGTTATGTCGAAGTTTTTCTTTAACAGATTCACACTTTTTGGTTCCATAAATTCTGTAATTAAGATTTTCATATTAATTATTTAACTTTCTTTACATTAATTTTCTTAACATATTTTTTTACAGACGCATAAGATGGGAGTGAATATATTCCTCCATTTTTTGTACATTTTAATGTAGCAGTTGCTGTAGCTAGTTTCATTGAATCAAGTATAGAATACTTTTTGTGAATAAATGTTGCAAATGCTCCATGAAAAACATCTCCTGCACAGTTTGTTTCAACTGCTTTTATTTTAGGAGGTTGACAATTATAAATAATACCATTTTCAATCCAATATACACCTTTTCTACCAGCAGTAATTGCGTAAAATTTTTTTTTATTTGAATTCATTTTTTTTAATGATTTTATAATGGAATTTAGTTTAGTAAATTCTTTCACACCAGTCTCAGAAAATATAGGGAAGGATGCTTTAGTTACAATTTGTTTAATTTTTGAATGAAACTTGTAATTATCTAAGTCAACTATAAGGTTTATATTTTTTTTATAACAATTATTAGCAATATATTCTGCTACTTTTATCCATCTTAAGTCACAAACAAAAGTTTTATTTTTTGTAAAAGAAATTTTAGGTAATTTTTTATTATTTAATAATTTTTTTTCATTAAAAGCTGCTAGAAGTCTTTCACCTTCTTTATCCTCATAAACATAACTTTGAGATGACTGGGCCCCTTTAATAATAATAGAATCTTCATGCTTAATATTAAATTTATTTAATTCACTTATTAAAAATTCAGAAGCAATATCATCACCAAATCTACCAATAAAAGAAGTTTCTAAACCTAATTTTTTTATTGTAAAACTTGCAACTGCTGCAGAACCTCCAAGTCTCTTTTCAATACCTTGTGCAAGAATTTTTATTGGACTCTTTGGAAAAGATTTAATTTTGATAATATGATCAAGAAATATTGAACCAACTGAATAAATCATAATTACTTATAAATGAAAAATTAAAGGTAAGAAACTAAACCTATTTCTTTTCTAAATCGATCTCTAATTGTAATAGGATTTAGAGGTATAGGTTTAATTGGAACATTTCCAGGCTCTACCTTAGATATAATAACATAAGAATTAGTCTTATCCTCTATAGCTTTTTGTAAATTTTCATTTGTTTTGTGACCAGAACACTCTAATACATTTCTACAACCCGCTCCAATAGCGACGTCTTTTAAAGAAGTCCGTTCATTAGTAAAAGTCTTTTGATCTCCAGTTGAACCATAAGAGCCATTGTCAATAATTAATAATGTATAATTTGCAGGAGCTCTATTACCAATTGTTGCTAATGTATTCATGTTCATTAAAACAGATCCGTCACCATCAATACTAATAACATTTCTATCAACAGATAATGAAAGACCTAAACCTATAGATGAAGCTAAACCCATACTACCCAACATATAAAAATAATTTGGTCTGTCATTAATTTTATACAATTCTTGAGATGGAAGACCAATATTACAAATAATCAATTCATCTTTAATGTTATCTTGCAAAAGATTAAGTAACTCAAATCTATTCATTATCAATCATCTTTCATTAAATTAAAATCACATAAAATTGCCACAGGGCTTTCAATTACTTTCGCATGATTTGTAAATATAGATACTTTATCAAGATCTTTTTCAGTTTTACAATGAAGCATTGGTATTCTTAATGTATTAAGAATTTCTTCAGTAACACTTGCCATTCCTGCTTGTGCACCAACAGGTTCTCCAGATGTACCTCTATAACTTATGAGAAAAACAACCGGCATTTGATATAATTGTAAAAGAGAAACAATTGAGTTAACTGAATTACCTATACCAGTATTTTGCATCATCACACATGGAAGCTTATTACCTAGGTAAGCGCCAGCACATATACCCATTCCCTCCTCTTCTCTTGGTATAGCTGAATAATAAACATCTTTATCATTCTCTAAAATTTTAATCATGTTAGCCAACAATTTACATGGAACACTTAAAAAAAAATCTGCTCCACCTGACTTTAAATTAGTAATTATTTTTTGGCTGATTTTCATTATTTTTATTTAATAATCCATTGGAATAATAAAACAAGATTTTATTTTTCTAAAAATCATTTCGTAATTTTATTTTTATTTTAGATAAATATTTTTTATTTTTTCTTAATATTGAAGAAGGAAAATTTTCATGATTTATTGCATCCGGGTAGTATTGTGGCTCTAAACACATTCCATATTGTAATCCATAAGATTTTTTGTATTTACCATAATATTTTTTTAACATCATATTGCCAGTATAAAACTGAATACCTGGTTGGTTTGTAAAGTATTCTACACCAAGACCGGTCTTTTTACTAAAAATGATTGCTATAGGCTCTGCCATCTTAAAATCAGTTAAAACATAATTATGATCTATACCACCATTTTTAAGAAATGCATCGTTGATTAAAAAGTCATTGTTTAAATTAAATTTTGTACCTTCAACATCTAAAATTTTACCAGTTGGAATAGAGTTTTCATCTGTTTCACAAATTGATTTAGATTTTACACATACAATATGATTTTCGATATTTTGATATTCATTACCATGACCATGAAAATTCCAATAATTATGATTTGTTAGATTTAGAATTGTATCTTGATCTGCAATTGCTTCATATTGAATTGTAAATTCATTATCATTATTAAATAAATAAGTCGCATAACACTCTAAGTTTCCAGGATACCCTTCCTCTAAATGTTTAGAATAATATCGCATCTTGCAAATCATTTCATTTTTATTTTTTTTTAAATCAACAATTTCCCATATTTTTTTATTAAATCCTTCATTACCACCATGTAGATGGTTTGGATAAATATTAGAATTTAAATTGTAAACTTTTTTATTAAGTGTGAATTTTGAATTATTGATTCGGTTACCTACTCTTCCAATTATAGAATTGAAATATCCAGGTGCTTCAATAAGTTGTTTCTGATCATCATAACCTAAAATCACATCTTCTCTAATTTTTTCATTTTTTTTATATGGTATAAAAATGTTATGAATATATCCACCATAATTGTAAAAACATATTTCAAAATTATTATCATTAATTAAATTTATAGATGTAATATCTTTTTTATAATCATTATGAACTTTTGAATTAATTATTTGCAAAGTTTATCTTCAATCTTCTTTTTCTGAGTCATCTTTAGTATCAAATCCTCCAAAATTTTTAAATAAATTTGAATCTCCAAATATATCACCATAGTCTTTATTTCCTCCTAATTCGCCACCTTCTAATACCTTCTCATCTACTGACTCAGCATTTTTTTGTAATAATTTAAGCTGATCACTAAAATTGGATTTTTTTTCTAACTCAGCAGCTTGCACACATTCAGGTCCGTACAAACCATTTTTAATTATCTGATTAAAGCCAAATACGCCAATAAGAAATATGAATAAAATAATATAAATAGACTTAGGAAGTTTAAATGGTTTTTTTTGTTCTTTTTTTAATCTACTATCTTGTGTCTCTTCATATAATAGATGATCTTGTCTTTCTTTTTTCTTTCTATCTTCACGCCTTCTTAAAACTTCATAAGTAATTGCCGCTATAAGAGTTAAAGTAATTATAACTAAAGCAAGAGCACTAATAGCAGGACTGATACCCAAACGTACCTTAGATGCTATAACAGTTGTTAAAGTCTGATCAGATAATATACTAAAAACAGTTGTATTATAATTTTCAAATGATGCTAAAAAAGCAATAACAGCAGAAGAAGCAATTGCTGGCATTAAATATGGTATCAAAATTTTAAAAAAAACTTGAGTTTGTGATGCGCCTAAATCAAGAGCTGCCTCTTCTTGTGTTTGATCAAATCTTTGTAAACGTGCAACAAAAATTAAGAAACAATATGTAGAAATAAAACAGGTCTGGCCTAAAATTGTTAGAAAAATTCCATTCCTTCCTATATCGGCAATAAAACCTTCTCCACCAATTGTAGCAATACGATCCCACAAGACAACTGTAGATATCCCTATAATTACACCAGGAAACAAAACTGGCATTATAGAAACAGAATAAAATACTGTTCTTAATCTACTATGAACTTGGGTTAAAACTATTGAGGCCGCCATACCTATTGGAACAGATAAAATTACAACACCTGTTCCAATTATTAGACTTTTAATTAAACCATCATGAAGACGCCAATCTGTAGATAATCCAGCTAAATGTTGACCATCATACGCTATCTTTCCTTCATTAAACCATCTCCAACTAAAACATTCCCAAGGTGTGATAGAAGGAAATTCAGCAGAATTGAATGCAGTAATACTCATAATTATAAGTGGGCCAAATAAATATGATAAAAAAATAAAAATATAAATTCCCATTAAAGCATTTAATAAATGTTGGGATTTCATCTTACTATCTCTCCAATTTTTACTTTAAATATTCTCATCATTAAAAGAACAAAAACAACAGAAACCGTAAGAAGTAAAATTGAATAAGCTGATCCTCTAGACCAATTGTCATTCATATTAAACCACTGATAAATTAATTGGGTAAACCAGTATGTATTTGGACTACTAAGTACAACTGGTGTTGCTAATGCACCTGCAGTTAACATAAAAACCATCGTGCATCCTGAAGCTATTCCTGCTTTAGCATGGGGAATAACTATTCTCCAATGAGTTCTGAATGTAGATGATCCTAAATCTTTTGCTGCCTCAAGTTGATTAGTATCTAAACTCTCTATTGCATTATAGAGAGGAAAAATCATTAATAAAATATAAGCATAGGTTAAACCTGTGTAGAGAGCTACATCCATAGCAATAAAATTTATTCCTGTATCAATTAAGCCTGTTCCTAATAAAATATTATTAATTACACCCTCTCCAGCAAATAAAATACGAAGAGCAAAAGAACGTAATAACTCGTTAATCCAAAATGGAATGATTAATGATACAATTAGAAGTCTTGAAGTTTTTGGATTAGCAACTTTTGCCATATAAAACGCAATGGGATAACAAAAACAAAGATTTATTATTGTGACAAATATTGCTGTTAAAATAGTATTAAAAAAAACTCCGATATCAACATAATTATAAGGATCATCACTTGTCTCAGAACCAAAAATAAAATACTTATAATGGGTCAATGTATGGACATCATCAGGTCCACCTCTTAATAAAGGTGGGAGGTTTGGTCTAAAAGATAAATCCAACATATATAATTGAGGAATAATGATCAAAAACACTAACCAAAAAACTATAGCTACAATAAAATAAGTTGAAATTAGTGGTCCGTTTTTATTAAAAAAATAATTCATTTAAAAAATACTTAATCAACTGCAAGTGATCCCTTAGGAAGGACTACAGCTTTTTGTGAAGAAAAAGTTAATTCTATATTTTTACCTGGTGATAATTCACTAGTATCAACAGCATTAGGAACGCTAAACCTAACATTCATATTAGAATTAATGCTAAGATATATATTTTTTAAATTTCCTTCGAATTCAATTGTATTTAAATTTGCAGAAAAATTATTATCTAATTGATTATTTGTATTCTTAATAAATATTGACTCAGGTCTAATAAACATGATTACTTCGTCACCATTTTCAAATTTATGGATTTGTTTATCTCCAATTTTACCAGCTTTGGCTAAAAATGTATTACCCTGTGATTCTACCTTAACCATATCATTTTCAACTGAAATTACTTTTCCATAAAAGGGGTTATTTTCTCCTACAAAAGTTGCAAC
>MDTG01445809.1_pt1 | contig 10368 bp, 7 predicted proteins | sample 811421 | NCBI WGS metagenome assembly MDTG01 (sample SAMN05326645, study PRJNA326480) | marine metagenome | isolation source: seawater | place: Pacific Ocean: South East | collected 2011
ACAGATGAAAATCATTCTTTTGTTTGTTGTTTAAGTTCTCTTAATCTTGCAAAATATAACGAATGGAAAGATACTGATTTAATTTATACCGCAACTTGGTTTTTAGACGGTGTTCTTGAAGAGTTTTTACAAAAAGCTAAATACAGAAAAGGTTTTGAAAACGCTGTTAGAAGTGCTGAAAAAGGGAGAGCTTTAGGTTTAGGTGTCCTTGGATGGCATACATATTTACAATCTAAAGGAATTCCATTCGAAGGACTACCTGCACAATTTGAAACTCGTAGGATTTTTGGTCAAATAAAAACAGAATCTGAACAAGCTTCTAGAGACCTCGCTACAGAGTATGGTGAACCTTTATGGTGTGTGGGTACTGGTTTTAGAAATAGTCACTTAAGAGCGGTAGCACCTACAGTGTCTAACTCTAAATTAGCTGGAGGTGTAAGTTCTGGTATTGAACCACTACCTGCAAATGTATATACAGACCAGAGTGCTAAAGGAACCTTTATTAGAAAAAATAAAGAGTTAGAAAAAGTATTTAGAAAAATAGGTATAAACAATAAAGAAACCTGGGATAAAATTCTTGCTGATGGTGGTTCTGTACAAGATATTAAAGAATTAGATAGCTGGGGATACATGAACGGAAAAATAACTAACCTAGAAGAAAAAGAAAATACACATACTGATTTTATACCAGTTAAAGAAGTTTTTAAAACTTTTAAAGAAGTAAATCAATTAGAATTAGTTAGACAAGCTGGTGTAAGACAACAATTTATAGACCAGGCCGTATCATTAAATTTAGCTTTCCCTAAAGAAGCCACCCCAAAATGGATAAATCAAGTTCACCTGGAAGCTTGGAGACAGGGTGTTAAAACATTATATTACGTTAGAACAGAAAGTGTTTTAAGAGGGGATATAGCGGCTAAAGCCATGGAAGAGTGTGTTAGTTGTGAAGGTTAGTATTTATTAATATGTGTTTAAAATTTGAAAAAGAAGATTTTTATTTAGACAGTAATAATAAAATGGTACTTACAGAAAAGTATCATATAAAAAAAGGTTCTTGTTGTGGTGGTAAATGCAAACATTGTCCGTATTGGCCACCCTATCAAAAATCCAATAAAGAATTAAGAGAAGATGTACACATTGGACCTACACGGTTACAAAATTGAGGAAACTCATAATGTGGTAGATAGTTTTTTATATGACCACAAATTGTACGACACTAAAAAAATAGAAATAATAACTGGAGATAGTAAAGTTATTAAATCCGTAGTTTTTGAAATTGCAGAAAACTACGGTTTTTTATGCAAACCACACATATATAATAAAGAAGTTCTAACCCTATCAGTTTAGAATTATAAAACTGAATATTTATAAATAAAACTCATGGCAGAAAGACAAACATTCGGTATTGATTTTCCTTTTCAGGATAGTGTGTATGGTGACTATCTACGAATGACGGAAACTACAGAATCTGAAATTAAAGCTAATTTAATTCATTTACTACTAACTAGAAAAGGTAGTAGATACTTTTTACCTGACTTTGGTACTTCACTATATGAGTATATTTTTGAACCGTTAGATTCACCAACGTTTGCTTCCATAGAGGCAGAAATTAGAGAACAAGTGATTAAATACATACCCAATCTTAAAATCACTAACATAGAAGTTACTAGTGCTTTGGATGCTGAAGAACTTCCAGGAACTGTAGTAGCTGATAATGACCCTCGTGTTTATAGGGTAGCTGGACAAGGTACCAAAGAACACACAGCGAAAGTAAGAATTGACTTTACAATAACAAGTGATGCTTTTGACACACGAGATTTCGTAATAATTAATCTGTAAAAATGGCAAATAATAAAATATCTTATTCTGAAAGAGATTTTGTTGGTTTAAGAAACGAATTGTTAAACTATACACAAGAACAATATCCCGACTTAATACAGAATGCTAATGACGCTTCATTGTTTTCAGTATTTCTAGACCTAAACGCTGCGATAGCAGACAACTTACATTACCACATAGATAGGAGTTTACAAGAAACAGTACTTCAGTATGCCAACCAAAGGTCCTCTTTATATAACATCGCAAGAACTTACGGATTAAAAATACCAGGAACAAGACCTTCAGTTTCTGTTTGTGATTTTTCAATTACGGTACCCGTTTTACAAACCTCAGGTGGGGGTGACAAAGAAGATTTTAGGTATTTGGGTACACTAAGGAGAGGTTCACAAATAAAAGGAGCTGGTCAAGTATTTGAAAATATGCATGACATAGATTTTTCAGTACCATTTGACTCTACAGGATTTCCGAATAGAACTAAAGTACCTAACTTTAATAATAACGGTAATATAGTTAGTTACACCATAACTAAGAGGGAAGTCGTAATAAATGGAATAACTAAAGTATTTAAAAGAGTTATAACAACTAATGACGTTTCACCATTTTTAAAAATATTTCTACCTGAAAAAAATATTTTAGGTGTGACTGGTGTAATACAAAAAGACGGTACAAATATTCAAGCGGTCCCTAAAGCTACCGAATTTTTAACTTCACAAAATAAATGGTATGAAGTAGACGCTTTAGCACAAGATAAAGTATTTGTGGTAGACTCCAGTAAACCCTCAGACTTACCAGGAGTAAAAGTAGGTAAATGGCAACCAGCTAATCAAAGATTTATAACTGAATACACACCAGAAGGTTTCTTTTATCTGACTTTAGGTGGTGGTACTAGTAGTTCACAGAGTACACTGGACGACTTCACTCAACAAGAATTTACTATGGATTTAAGTAGGTATATGAATAACCTAGCTTTAGGTACTTCACCTAAAGCTAATACTACTTTGTTTATACAATATAGAGTGGGTGGTGGGAAATCCACCAACATAGGACCTAATACTTTAAATAGTTTTGGAACCATAGATTTTGTTTTAAATGGGCCTAATGTAAATGTAAATAGGTCTGTTAACGAATCACTCAGTGTTAGTAATGTTACCGCTGCGGTAGGTGGTTCTAATCAACCTACAGTAGAAGAAATTAGAAATTACATCGGGTTTAATTTTTCCGCACAAAAAAGAGCAGTAACCCTATCTGACTATAAAGTTCTTATAGAAACAATGCCTTCAATATTTGGAGCACCTGCAAAATGTGGGGTTATGGAAGTAGAAAATAAAGTTATGATTAAATTACTTTCTTATAATACAGACGGTTCACTTACATCTAATGTTAGTACAACTCTGATGAATAACATAAGTGAATATTTATCAGATTATCGTATGTTAAATGATTACATTAGTCTTGAACCAGCTGAAGTTATTGACCTTTCATTAGAAATAGATTTACTAATCGACCCATCGTTCAACAGTGGAGTTATAATAACAAATATAATTAATACTACTAATGATTTCTTCGCCCCTAGAAACAGAGAAATGGGTACGGATATATTTGTTGGTGAACTAATAAAAAATCTTGCAGCACAAGATGGAATCAAAAATTTAATCGATTTAAGAATATTCAATAAAGTAGGGGGTGAATATTCCAGTAACGAGGTATCACAAAGATATTTAGATAATGAAACTAGACAAATAGAATTAATTGATGGTGTAATTTTCGCACAACCAACACAATCTTTTCAGGTCAAATACCCCACTAAGGATGTGGTGGTAAGAGTTAAGTCAACCAATCAAACAACAGTATCGTAATTAGTTTACAAATTTCACTATCCTATTAAATTTGATTTTAAGGAAATAACTATTTATTTTATAAAGAATCAAGTATGCCTAAATCATATAGGATTAAAGCTCAACCTAACGAAGACAAAAATATATTTGTTAATTTAGAACAAGACTTTGACCAATTAGAAATATTAAGTTTAAAAATAGTCAAGTCAGATGTCTATTCTAGAACCTGTGCAGATTACGGAGTTATAGTAGGACGTGCACAAGCTAACGGTGGGTTTGGTATACCTAACGCTAAAGTCTCTGTTTTTATACCAATTACAGACGAAGACTTGGAAGATGAAATAATCTCACAATTATATCCATTCAAAAAAGTCACTGACAAAAACGAAGAAGGGTATCGTTATAATCTTCTACCTAAAGAATCAGAAAGTTGTAATCATGTAGCAACTGGTAATTTTTTTACATCAACAGAAGTCATAAATAATCCAGTAGTATTAGAAGTTTTTGAAAAATATTATAAATACACTACAAAAACTAACGAAAGTGGGGATTACATGTTATGGGGTGTACCACTAGGTAACCAAACCATACATACAAGTATTGATGTGAGTGACATTGGTTGTTATTCTATGAGACCATATCAATTTATTAGACAAGGAGTAAGCCCATCCAAATTTGAAAGTTCATTAGAATTTAAAAGTTCAGAAAATTTAGATACTTTACCACAAATAGTTTTACAAAATAAAGCAATACAAGTAGTTCCTTTTTGGGGTGATGAAGATTTGTGTGGTGTGGGTATAACAAGAGTCGATTTTGATTTAAGAGATTCTGGTGTAGAAATAGAACCGAGTGCTACTTTTATGGGTTCTATTATAACAGATGATGATAATAATTATGTTTCAGTTGGTGGAGTACCTTCTAAAGAACAAGGTCAATTATGTAATTTAACTACAGGTACTGGTACTATTGAGGCGATTAGGCATACTATATTAAAAGAAGATGATGGGTGTACCACCAAGTTAGAAAAGTTTAATTTAGATAATGGTGGTAAGGTTATAGACGGTAACGGTGCGTGGGTTACCCAGTTACCCATGAATTTAGATTATGTCGTCACTAACGAGTACGGTCAAAAAGTTATATCGGATGACCCAAAAGTGGGTATTGCTACTAGAGCAAAGTATAGGTTTAGAATTTCTTTTGATGGTTCAGGGGGTGAAGTAAGGAGTGGAAGATACTTGGTACCTAATTTAAGAGAATATATTGACAGTACTAATGCAATTAAAAATTATAGTTTTTCAGATAGTTTATTTGATTATCCTGAAGTTACCATACCAGAGGACGTATACGCTTCTCCAGCTAATCAATGTACTGACTATTTTTATGAATTCTTACCTAATAGAGTCTATAGTGTATCTAATTTTATAGATAATTATAGAAAAAATATTCCAGAAGGTTCTAGTAATAGGGGAGCAAATAGTAGATGGAGATTTTTAGGAATTAAAAGTATTAATCCCGCACCAGAAAACAGATGTACTGATATAACTAAAGAATTTCCCGTAAATGACGCATTTAGGGGTGGTAGTACTAGATTTTCTACCGCACAAATTACTAGATTATTACAAGTAATAACTTTAACAATTGCTGCTTCTTTAATTAGTTATCAACTAGTCTCCTTATTGGCACAATTTGGACAGTTATGTTTAAGGTCAGTAACAGCAGTTTCTAATGTGACTGTAGGTACTGTAGCTTCTGCTTCAGTTATAGACCTTCCAGTGGGATTATCTTTAATAGCTAATTTTACTGGAGATATGATAGCTGGTTTTGTAACCATACCCATACTAGGAATTTTCTTATACATTCCAATGGCTTGGAGTATGGTTAAAAATTTCTATGTGGTAAGAAAACTCTATAATTACCCTAACTGTGAACCTTGTTTTTGTGGGTCTTCATTTAAATTTAATGTGTACGCACTAATAAATTTAATTATAAAGGATGAGGATAAAGTTTTACAAGAAACTATAGCTGACGACCCAGGTAGTGTAAATGACTGTAATAGTGAAAGATATATGGTAGGTTTTAAAGGTGTTAACGGTGATGAAAACGCTTTCTATTGGAAAGGTAAACAAAATACTTTTTCTAGAGGTTGTTACGTTTTACAATTTAGAGACGCTGTATTTCTTTCATTTACTATAGCAATAGGAGCGTTAACTGTTTTACTTTACCTCCCATTTAATGTGGGAGCTATAGGGATTTATATAGCTTTGGGTGTGGGATTAATAGCTTTATTCATATCTTGTTTAGATAGTGTTTATAAAATGTATAGAAGTTTAAACCAATGGAGAGTACTAGCTAATATTTATACCGCGTTATGTGAAGGGGTATTTAATATGAAGTTTAGTAATAATTGGGTTAATGGGACACTATATTTTCCGAAGTTTATGGTTAAAAAGTTAAAAACAAACCAATCAGATGGGAGTATTCTTAGTACACCTGTATTAGACTACGACCAAATATTAATTCAAACTAATACTCAAGATGAAGAAACCTATTTTTACTATAGAAGTTGTCCCTTCCAGATAGGACAAGGTTTCCAACACTCTAATGGTAATATAGATAATCAAGGTACGGGTGCTTCACATAGAGGAATTAATTTTCCTACCACAATCGTAGATTTAGGTCCATTAGATAGTTGTATAACAGAACTATGTAAAGAAACCAATACTAATGGAGAAGATTGTATGTATGTAAATAAATTAAAACCTAGCAGCTTCCAACCCTCCTCGGAATTATTAGGGATGATGGTTGAAAGAAAAATTTCAGCTATAAACTTATATAGTGAATTTGTTTGGTCTGGTGTTAATAAATGGTTCGGGGCTGATGCTAAACCAGATGCTAGTTACGATAGAAATACAGGTAACAATAGATGGGGTAGCGACGGTAACTCTCAAAATCCAGGACCTTATAGGAATAGAGTGATTGATGGAGATATAGCACAATTACTAGCAACTAACAATCAAATGGGGGTTTCGGTATTTACCACAGATTTAGCTGATAATTATTACGGTACTAGTAGTTTATGGTTTTTATTTTATGGTGGAGGAGGAGGATTTCCCTATAATCCTACTTTACAATCTTCATACTTAGGACCTAACTTTACCAAATTCCAACTTATACCAAGAAACCAAGAATTAATAAATTGTATCCAAGGAGGTAGTTTTGGAATTAGTAATACACAGGTTGTACCATACTATAAATGGAATTCCGCTTCATCTTATGGTACATTTAATAACGACTATGATTGGGAAGATAGTGTGGGAGCTAAAGGATACCAACAAGGAGAGGCTTACCCCGAACCTTCACAAACTAATGTGGAAAGTTGGTCTAATCCAGCATACTATGGCGGACAAAGTTCAGACCCCTTACCTAACTTAGGTTATTCTAGTACCATACCTACTACACAACCTTCCTCACCAACTGGAACGTTTAGGTTGGGTACAGGACTTTATTTTTATTTTGGATTAAGACAAGGGTCGTCAGCTTACGAAAGGTTCATAAACGAGTATTTACCACCAAAAGACGATGGAAACGAATTATAAATTAATACCCATAGATAAACAATATAAGGGAGCTCCATTAGTAGATACGGACCTTAATATTAATTTGGAGGACACCAGTAGGCATTTAATTGAAGGGGACATAACAGTACCTTTGAATTTAGCTGAAAGATTTAATGATGAAAGACAAAATTTTTCTTTATATAGAATTTATGGTAAATTACAACCCTATATTGAAAACGCATATTCTGGAAAAGCAGACCAAACAATATCCAATCTTATTTATAATATGTATCTTACATCTTCTTATTTAAGTGCAAATACAACAACTACTAGTGTTAATTTTATAGGGTATCCAGATTTTTCAGAGTTTGACTTTATCAGAGATGATGTAGACGAATCGGTCAATGATGAAACAAATTGGAATTTATATATAACCATTCCTACAACTTGTGATGAGTTACAAGAAATGGTTTTTACAGCGGAAGAAGGTGGTAACACTATGTCATTTTCAGCTTATGAAGGTATTCCTTATAGTATTAAAAATAAAAAAGTTGGGGGTAAAAATATTTTAGAGTTTACTTGTCCAGTTCCTCACGGATTAGAAAAAGGTAATTATGTTATCTTAGACATTAAAGAACCTAACTATACCTTTTCTAATGGTGTGACAACTTATCCAGTTTATAGTTTAGGGAACAGTAAAAGAAAAAGTGAAAAAAACGTTTTCAATCTATATATACCCCAAGTGGATATAGGTAGTAACCCTATAAACGACGGTACATTAGGTGTATTTAAGAGACAACTAATTAAAAGTGACAGTGCTAGTATTTCAAATTATTATGTATTAGTTCATGAAATAATAACTAACGTTGAGGATTACCAGATAACTCAGTGTGGATTTGCTGAAGGAGTATTTAAAAGAACCGAAAAATTTCAGTCAAAAGAAGAGTCTCCTAATACGGAAGATAAAATAGCTGTTAAACAAGCATACCCAACCTATGTGTATACTTTTACTAAAGATATAAATGTTAAAAAATATTTAGATAATTTAAAAAGACCTATAACTACATTATACGTCACAGCTTTATTAAGAAATAATTTAGGTTATTTCGATTACCCACCAAAATATGGTTGGAGTTGGAATTTTCCCTATTCATTTGTGGACACTAATTCTAACGGTCAAATAGTTAAAGGCAACCCCAATGATTTACAACCAGTTACTGGATTAATTTATAGTTATCCTGGGGGAGTACCGGGTCCTTTAAAATCAGGGATACCATTAGTTCCAGGTGATAAGTTAAGAGGTGCGTTTACCGAATATAATACATATGAATTAAAAGAAAGAACCATTTCTGAAATAAAGCATAATTTTAATTTTAATACTCAAGTTTTTGCAGGAGCACAAGGTTATACATATAAACCCCATTACCCTGTACCCATTCGAGTTTACTCAGATTATATTGAAAGTGGAGACCCAAATAAAGTATCTAATGTGCCTAATTATTCTACATATTTTGAAATAGAAAAAACTTGGAAGTGGAGAGATATTTACGAAATAGGTTTTATACAAGGAAACAAAGGAGTAGATTATCCATTCTTAAATGCAGCTCATTACCCCAGAAGAGATATAAACTTTTTTACTTCTAGAACAAATAGAAGTACCGCATTTAATAACAATGATTCTATATCATTCAGTGGTGCTAATAATACGTTAGAAAATTTTGCAATAGATGGCTGTGAATAAAATAAAAATAAGAGTAAATCAAATCAAAGACGGTAACTATGACCGTCAAATGATTTTTCCGTTTGGTCAAACATATGACGAAGTAGGTAGAGAAGATTTAATACAAACCTACGAAGATGAGACTATTGATAAATTAGTTGGAATTAAAAAAGATTATGAAGTAGCTAGATATACTCACGCACCATTACTAAATGGCGACCCAAGTCCCAACCTATTTTATAATTTTAATTTTGGGACCATGTTAAACTCTAACCCTAATGTATTTACTACTTTATTTCCAAACGAACCAGCAGTAAATGGAAGTTGGGGCATGAGTAACACACCTTGTCCACCAAGTTTACCAGATTATTATCCAGATAATACCACGAATACTATATATGAACCTTATGACCCCAACGTTATAGGTAATTGGTATGGTTATGACTTTCAAAATTTTACCCCAGAAGAAACTTATAAAAATAATAAATCTTTTACTAAAAGTTTTTTTAAATTAGATTTATATAATAGTAGGGACAGAAAACAACAAAAACTTTTTATAAGTATAATAATAAGTCCTATAAATGGTATAAAAATATTGAGACCAACACTAAGTGTACAATGTCCAGCTGAAATACCCGATGGTAGATATAATTGTAGACCAGAGGGTGAACAATTTTGTCCTACACCTAATTTTAATTTAGACCCAGTTAATAATAACGAAGGTTATTTTATATACTGGTTAAAGGAAAAAACATTTTTAGATTTAGATGTTTTTTATATGAGTTGTAAATTTTACAATGCAAAAACAGGTGAAGTAACTCAAATGATTAACACTCCACAATCTAATATAAATTTACAAACTAACCAACCTTTTAGTATATCAAAAGAAAATTATTACTATTACAGAGTTGTATTAAATCAAGATAGATTTACTTATACAATATTTAGGACTAGTGATGGCGTACGTATTGGAGAAGAGGCAAACAACCCAATAAAATTTTATCAATACTTTAATTCACCTTAAAATGGAAGAATATAAATTTAAAATAAAAAGAAGATTTTATCCAGGTGAAACCGAATCACTTCCACCCAATCTACCAAAGGGTTATGTGAGTGAAACTTCATTGGGTGTACCAGAAGGTCAAAACTGTTTGAACTGTTATTTTTATAATAATGGTTATTGTAACTATTGGAACGCCGATATTAGAGATAATTATTGGTGTAAAAAATGGGCTGACCCACAAAGTATGCTACAAGACTTACCAGAACCCCCACCTTGTATTACAGGAGTAACTGTACCTATAATAATAACTGAAGATTTTAACGATATAGGTGTATACACACCTTGGGATGGTTTAGTTTTACAAAGAGATGTAATTAATAATTTTATATATACTGGTAGCGGTCTTTCAGTTAC
>MDTG01154282.1_pt1 | contig 10367 bp, 8 predicted proteins | sample 811421 | NCBI WGS metagenome assembly MDTG01 (sample SAMN05326645, study PRJNA326480) | marine metagenome | isolation source: seawater | place: Pacific Ocean: South East | collected 2011
TATGACCCGTTTTGGACTTAGTTATGATCAACTTTCCCATAGTCATTCTCATTTAGTTTATGCTTATATCTCTGGTTTTGGTCAGACTGGTCCTTACTCCAAGTTCCCAGCGTACGATGTAATCATTCAAGCAATGGGTGGGATTTCCAGTATTACTTGAACCCCTGGAGAACTTCCTATTCGAGCTGGGTCATCTATTGTTGATTTAAGGTCAGCACTTTTTAGTACAATTGGTATTTTAGCAGCAGGGGGCATGCCAAGGGAACTGGTATTGGCCGGCAAATAGACGTTTCTATACTTGATTGTCAGGTAGCTCTGATAGAGATCGCAATTGCTTGGTATTACCGCGAAGATTCAATCCCAGGTCCTATCGGATCGAGATATCCTACTATTACTCTGTTTCAATTTTTTCGTGCCAATGATGGTTATTTTGTAATAGCGATCGGAAATGAGAATCTGTGGGGTCAATTGTGTCGAACTTTGGATGCTCCAGACCTTTTAAAAAATTGCCGATTTACTGACAACGCCTCACGTTCAGCTAATCAGCAGGATTTGGAGAAGATTTTAGAAGAGTATTTTGGGGAACATTCGGAAGAATATTGGTTGGAAAGTTTGCGGCAGGCAGGGATACCGTGTGGACCAATATAGAATATTGAGCAAGTTTGTAGTGACCCTCAAATTGTAGATCGTCAGATGTTAATATAAATTTAACATCCTATAGCAGGTCCTCAAAAAATGCCGAATTCACAATTAAAATTTTCGCATTTCAAAATTTAGCTTTTGACACCTGCACCTTTACTAGGCAACATACTCAAGCGATTTTAAATCAAATGCTTGGTATGGGAGACGAAGATTTAGCTACGTTGCGATCTGAACGAATAATATGATATAGACTGCATGCCACGCGATAAATTTTAAGATTGATTACTCTGCCATCTATTATTATTGCAACGCGTGGTGCATGAAAGAAAGTTATTTCTGATTATATCGCAGTGCCTTGCCAGGATAACCCACTCCCTCCATATCAACCTCGAGCCCTTCTTTTACTATCGGGGTGCCGTTAACAAGAACATGGTTTATGCCTAAACAAAATTGATGAGGGTTTTTATACGTAGCCTGATCTTTCACAGTATCAGCATCAAATGCAACTAAGTCTGCGTAATAGCCTTTTTCAATGAACCCCCGCTCTTTTATTCCAAAGCGCTGGGCAGGTAGACCACTAAGTTTATGAACTGCTGATTCAAGATTGAAGAGTTTGTAATCTCTAACACACGGGCCTAACAGTCTTCCAGCAGATCCATACATTCTGGGATGTACTGCTCCGTTGGGGAAGTAGATTCCATCTGTGCCCATCATATAAGACGGATGGGATAGAAACGGATGTACAAGTTTGTCGTCCCCATGATGAAAAACGAGTAATACTGCTAAATTTTCATCGATTAAAAGGTCTGATAATGCATCTACTGGTTTTTTATTACTCTCTTTTACATAATCACCCAATGGCCGACCAATATATTTTTCATTTTCGCTACTAGGTAGCCAAGCAATAAATATGTGCTCTAAACTTACTTCGTATCTCTCGATGATTCTCGCGAAGCGTTCTCGGATTGCTGGATCATTCAATTTAGATAAGACGTAAAGTGGTCCCTTTTCCCAGACTTCATAGGGAAGCATATAGTTGAGCATTGTTGAACCTGGGAGATAGGGATATACGTCAAAAGAAAAGTCGACTTCATTGATAGCAACCGTGTCTATGTAGGTTAAAATTTCATCTATCTGTTGATGACTAGTACCTTTTAGATGAGATATATGTACGGAAACATTGGAGCGTTTACCTATTTCTACCGCTTCTTTGATTCCTGCTAATGTACCTTTTTTGTAACGTATATGCGTAACATATAGGCCACTATATGACGAAATAACTTTACAAGCTTCAACAATTTCATCGGTTCGGGCAAAACATTCTGAAATGTAATCTAAACCTGTTGAAACTCCGACAGCGCCTTCTTCCATACCACGTATAATACTAGTCTGAATTTCTTCCATCTGTACATCGTCTGGAATTGATCTTCCCCATCCCATGGCCATGGTTCGGGCATGCGCATAGGGCATATGTGTGATTGTGTTTTGACATGTTGTTCCATCTAGTCCATTCATGTATTCTTCGATGCTTTCCCATCCATCGTAATCATTTTGTTGGAGGCCGTTTAGTGCCCGCATGTAGTAGATCCAGTGCCGCCATGTCGTCTGGTCTACTGGAGCATAGGAAATTCCATCTGCCATTAGGACTTCTGTTGTAAATCCTTGGGAGGTTTTAGGAAAGAAATTCGGTGTTTTTCGCAACCAACCATCTGAGTGATTATGTACATCTATAAACCCTGGAGTCACAGTGAGATTTGTGGCATCTACCCGATGTTTAGTTTGTGCCGTCTTAAGATCACCAATATTTTCAATCCTATTGCCTTTTATCCCTAAGTCAGCCCGATATTTTGGAGTTAATTTACCATCTACTATTGTTCCGTTAGCAATTATATAGTCGTAATCCACTGTTTAAGAATCTCCTTAATTCAATACTACATTTAGATCGTCTAAAAAAGATTTTCCGTTTCCATCATGTCTGAAGATCAAACATACCGAAGAACTCTCTGGCGGTGGTGGGCCAGATAATTCTACTTCTACTAATGTCCATGTTTTTGTACCCGAAATGTATTTAGAGCTATGATACGGATAAAGCTCCTCTGAGTTATAAATTGCCCAACGTATAGCTAAACATGCTCCCATACCATTTAAATTTTCAGTTTTTATGTAAGCAGAAACCTTGTATGTACTACTCTTGTGCCAGCGTTCGAGCCACGCTCCGGTTCCTTCGCGATTCATGGTCCATTCGCTTACTCCTGACTGATGACGATTTATGCTCAAGGAATAGTTGTCATCGCGTCCCACCTCCCTCGACCATTCACAGTTGGAATCGGACGGCAACCAAGGCCATGGGTCTGTTGTGCCTGAATAGGGTTCATTCAAGCGCAAACCTTTAGCAAAGCTAGAATGTCGTTCATATATGGGTAACTCAAAGTGGCCAAGGTAATCGATGGGTGGTACGGGAACGGCATTATTTTTTAAAGTAGTGATATCTTTTTGAGGGCACAGTTCTAAACGAAACGTTTCGCAGATGGGCTTGTATAGTTCGCTGCGATTGTACTGCGCGTTGAAATGAACATCATACGACCAATTGCATACGCTAATTTTCGTCTTTGAGGCAGTATTTTTCAAAAAGCGGAAGGCTGGGTTTCTGTCTGGAGAAGAAGCCAAAATAAGCCTACCATTATCTGCAAACTGGCTTGGCCCCGGAATATTTGTTGCCATATGGTTAAGTGGTTGTTGCCAGATATCACCCCCATAACATTCGGCATATAGATGAGTATGCTCCGAGTGCCAGTTTCCTGGGAATTCAGTTACAGGAGCAGGTAGGTTAGTATACCATGGATCACAGAATTCAAATTGAAAAAACTCGTTTTCTTTTTTTCCTGGTTGGTCAAAAAACTCGGGATTTATGATTCTGAGGTGCGCCTCAAAATCATAGACATAACTATGTAAATTGCTATCGTATGTAATAATGATGCATCGTAAAGATTCGGCTATGTTGTTTGGATCTCTAGTCAGTATTTCTATTTGTAGGCGATTTGAACCACGACCTTTAACTTCCGTTGAGATCCATTCAGTCGTTGTAATTGGACCTAATTTCCAGAAGAGTTGAACTCCCTCGACAACTGGACCCATATCTTTTTTGAGAGATAGTTTTCGAAGTTCTATTGGATTAGAAATATTGTTAAAATAGCGAAGATTTTGTTCTGGTTGCTCAATAGGATCATTTTGGAGTCGAGCGATGGGAACATTTCTGTCACATATCCACTGTTCACTTGTGGAGACACCTCCATACGTAGATAAGTCAAATTTTGGTTTATATTTCATAACAAATTCGTTATCTCCTTGGGACCGGAAATTAAGATTTAGGATGTGTAGCGGCAAGCTTTGGTTTTTAAATAGATTTTTATAATACCGTAAATTTCCTGGAATGATAAAAATTCTAATCCAATTTTAGAGGAGCTTGAGTAAATTTGAGATATTAAAGCAGAATATGTATTGACACACCTCGAGGCCATGCACAGTTTTGAAAAGTTTTTCAAATCGTAAAATTCAGACAGGAAAAGAGGTTGTTTTGCGAATAATTGATCCACATACACATATATGGAAAAATGATCCGAACTATCCGTGGCCTTCCGAAAACACGAATCCTCCGGAAGAAGATCGAACAGCGGAAGATCTATTGACGCTAATGGCAAATAATGGCATTGATAAAACTGTCCTCGTTCAAGTTATTCATTATAGATGGGACAACAGCTATGTTGCTGATACAGTAGCAAAATATCCGGATAAATTCATGGGAGTTGGCCGGGTAAATCCAGAGGATCCAGCCGCTGCGGATCACCTGAGCATGTGGACAGAAGAGCGCGGTTTACACGGTGTTCGTTTAAGTCCGTCAGGATTAGGCAAAGACGATTGGTTCAACAGCGGCTTGATGGATACTATTTTTTCTAGAGCGCAGGACTTAGGTGTTCCTATGTTGATTCTTACCGGGCCTCAGCGACTGAAGGATCTGGCTAAACTACTTGATAAATATTCAGAATTAAATACCGTGATCGATCATATGGCTGATGTTCATCCAGATGACAAAGAGGGTCGGGCTTTGCTTATGGACATGGCACGTTACCCCAATGTGTTTGTCAAAGTTAGTCATACATGGTCGATTTCAAAGGAAGGTTATCCGTGGTCTGATACACACGATCTAGTTCAGGATGTTTATCAGAATTTTGGTGCAAAGCGTATTTCTTGGGGAACTGACTGGCCAGTTTGTTTAGACAAAGCAGATTATTCGCAGACCTTATCAGTAGTTCGAGAAAAAATGAGTTTTTTTTCATCTGAGGATTTGGAATGGGTTCTGGGCAAAACGGCCTTGCAATTATGGAATTTCGGAGATAATTAAAATGGCGTTAAATATAGGTATTGTCGGAGCCGAAAATAGTCATACCGTTGCAATAGCTAAACTTATTAACATAGATAAGAAAATACCTGGGATGAGAGTTACTCATGTTTGGGGTGAGACAAAGCAGCTGGCTCGTAGAGCATCAGAGGTTGGTCGCATTGCTAATGTGGTATCAGATCCCTCCGATATGGTTGGTCAAATACAAGGTGCTTGCGTAGATCATCGCCATGGTAAATTCCACCTTCCTGCAGCACGGCCACTTTTAGAGGCTAAGGTCCCTTTATTTATCGATAAACCGTTTTGTTACCGTCTTTCAGAGGGAAAACTTTTTCTTAGGCGTGCTAAAGCATTATCGACACCGGTTACGTCATTTTCGGTATTACCTCACCAGGCTACGTTCGTCCAATTTAAACGAGAGCTGAGAGCTTTGGGTAAAATATATTCTGTTGTTTCTACGGGCCCATGCGATCTTAAATCGAAATATGGAGGAATCTTTTTTTACGGTATCCACCAAGTTGACATGATTGTAAAGCTATTAGGGTCTAATCTCAAGCATGCTCAAGTGGTTCGTGGGGCAAAAGATAATCACATTGGAATTCTTACGTATCGTGACGGAACCACGGCGACGATGAATTTAATAGGATCTGGTTCGCCATCTTTTCATTTAAGTGCAATCGGAGAGAAGGGTAGAATTGATCGAACTATTGCGTTTGATCAAAATACTTATCTTACGGGAACGCGTACATTTTGTCGGATGTTTAAGACAGGGAAAAGTCCTGAAACCGTAGAGAGCATGTTAGCACCCGTGGCAACATTAGAAGCGTTAGAAAAATCGGTGTTGAGAAATGCTCGCGTAGCGGTCTCTCAAAAAATTTCAATAGAAGAGTAAGTTGAAAATTAGTTATAAGTATTGCTAAAAGTCAGATTAAAAATTTAGAAAGGATTAAAATGGTATTTAAACTCAATTCTGCTTCGGAAACGCGTTACGATGCAATTGCTCTTGGTGAAGTTATGATGCGCATTGATCCGGGCCAGGTTCCTACGGCTCGAGCGCGTGAGGCGCGGATTTGGCACGGTGGTGGGGAGACCAATGTTGCAGAGGGACTGAGTTATTGCTTTGGTCTACGATCTGCTGTTGTAACAGCATTAGTTGACGACGGCATTGGACGGAATATAGAAAACCAGCTAAGAGAAGCTGGTTTAGATACAAGCCACATTGTTTGGTTCGATAATAGTGGTAAAGGTAAATTTAATACGGATGGGAAAGGTAGTTTACATAACGGTATCAATTTTACGTGGGCAGGTAAGGGTGTCTTACCGTCGGTTACTGAATATTATCGTGCGCACACACCAGTTAGAGAAGTTGGTCCAGGTGATATTGATTGGGATCATTTGTTTGGTGAATTGGGTACTCGTTGGTTTAGTACTGGTGGAATATATACACTTCTTTCCCAAAAAACGGCAGATCTTGCGGTTGAGGGGATGAAAAAAGCTGGTGAATATGGTATTGGTCGTTCTTTTGATCTAAACTATCGATCGAAAGTTGAGCCAAGTAAGGATCGTGCCCGGCAAATAAATCGAGAAATAGTTCCCCATGTAGAATTTCTTGTAGGGAATCAAGATGACTTTGATGATGCATTGGGATATGAAACACAAAAAGTTCCAAAGGATGCCTCATTTCAGGAATGGTTAGAAATTTACACCAAAATGTTGCGAAAGGTCGCTACTGATTATCCGAATTTAAAATATATAGGGACTCAGTTGCGAGGTGCTTTAAGTGCAGATCGAATTAACTGGAGTGCGGTGTTATATGATGTTGAGAATGATGCTATTCATGAAGCCGCTGTGAGAGAAAATATCGAGATTGCAGATCGTACTGGAGGAGGTGATTCGTTTGCTTCTGGCGTTGTAGCCGCCCTTTTAAATGGCCATGGTCCTGGTGATGCAGTGCAGTGGGGTGCTGCCCATGGTATTCTTGTTCAAGGCACAATTGGTGATACTTCTATGGTTAAGCAAGTTGATGTTGAAAAAGAAGTTTCTCGGGCCATAAAGGGTGGAGGGGTTTCAGCCCTTCGTTAAGGCGATTTAATTTGCCAAAAAAATAAGTAGATTTTGAATTTCGGCTTATAAGGTTTAATGGCAGATTTTTTTCGAAGGTGTGGAACTAAATGCTATCCGAATGGCGGTTTGAGTGCTGAATTATACGCCTGTGTCGATTATGCATACCTAAAATTACTTCGCCTATGGGTTTATTTGGATCTTAGGGAGACTTTGGAGCTTCCGATAGCATGAGAATTTAAAAAGCTTCCTGCTTCAGTAAGCACACCTGAGTTGGAGAGAGAAGTAGCTATCGAATGCTTGCAATCTAGGTAAACAATAGATTAATCTGTGTTTTTTTTGATCTCGAAATAACGGTGTTTGGCTTATTACTGCCAAACACCGTTATTTCATTTTATGGATATTTCCTGGAAAAGAAATTTTTATACCCTCTGGGTGGCTCAGCTTTTTGCGGTTATTGGTTTTCACGCAGTTCAACCGTTTTTGGCTTATTACGTTCAAGAGTTTGACGTAGAAGATTTAGATGAAGCCTTGCTTTGGGCAGGTTACTTGGGCTCTGTGGCTGGTTTTGCAATGGCAATTTCTTCACCCATCTGGGGTGCCCTAGCCGATAAATTCGGACGAAAATCTATGGTGGTACGCTCAATGATAGGTGGTGGGATAACTGTTTTTTTTATGGCGTATGCCGAAAGCGTTTTTGAATTATTGATTGCTCGAACTCTGCAGGGAGCTCTTGCTGGAACAGTAACGGCTTGTATTACCATGGTTTCTACAACAACGCCTAAACCACATCTTGGTTTTGCTATGGGAATGATGCAAGGAGCATTTTTGTTAGGCGCAGCATTAGGTCCATTAATGGGGGGGCCTTTTATAGAAAATTATGGTTATAAAGCATGCTTTTTAGCTTCGGGAAGCTTGGTGATCATTGCTGGAATCGCAGTACAATTTTTGGTTCGTGAAAATTTTCGAGAGCAGGCTGACAAAAATGATAATAGAGAAAATTACATAAAAGAGTTTTTTTACGAAGGTTGGCGACTATTGAGACTGCGACCATTTGTAATAACCTTGGTAATAGTAGTCTTGATTCAGTTTGCATACGGTGTTGTAATGCCTGTTGTACCTCTTTTCCTACAGTATCTAAGTGGAAGGGCTGATATTCTCTCTGAGGCAGGATTTGTTTTTTCGCTCATGAGTCTTACTGGTGCCTTTTCGGCAGCAGCGATAGGAAATTGGACGTTAAAAATAGGTTTAAGAAGGCTTCTATTTTTCGGCTTACTTTCCACAGCTATTTTATTGATCCTTCAAGGAAGTGCAACATCGGTCTTTATATTTTCAGTACTTTACATAGTTAGTGGGTTTACCACTGGTGCGGTGCGTCCTGTTGCTAATACCATAATAACCTACGTTGTAGCAGAAAGCGATCGTGGAAAAGCTTTCGGTATTCTAACTAGTGCAGGAGCTTTTGGATGGGCGTTGGGTCCTTCTTTTGGTGCATTTGTCGGTACGCAATTCGGCTTTCAAACAGCGTTTTATTTAACAGCCGTCTTATTTTTTAGCGTGGCAATCTGGGCGTTTTATGCGATGAAAGACCTAAATATCGTTGAGGACAGTGGATAGAGTAAAGTTGAGTGGATGGATTCGGTAGTCGAATTCATCCACTCAAGAATAAGGTTATTTTTTTCTGGTGTTCAAAGCTGTTCTTCCCGGAAAAGTTAGTTCAGCCACGCCGGACTTATCAAGACTACCTAGCCCCAAGCTTCCCATACGAGTAAACTGACTACGAGAGGCTTTGGCCATAGGCAGACTGATGCCAGTACTGGAAGCCATTTTCAAGGCAATTCCGGAGTCTTTTGCTGCGTGGTCGGCAGAAAAATAACACTCGTGGTCTCGTACGATCATATCATTACCATCTGTTTCTAATACGCGAGAATTAGCTCCTGTTTGTGAAAAAACCTCAGTTAAAACCTTTAGATCCAAACCTAATGCTTTCCCTAATCCAAGCCCTTCTGCTAAACCTGCTGTGTTAATATTCATCACCATATTCACAAGTGCCTTAACTTGGGCTGCTTTCCCCGCAGTACCGATATATCGTAGATCGACACTGAGAGCATCAAGTATAGGTTTAACTTTATTAAATACGCTTCGTTTACCTCCGCACATTAAATAGAGAGTTCCATTTCTTGCTTGGTCAATACTTGATGCCATACAACCTTCAAGTGATTTTGCTCCGACGGCTTCTGCGCGTTTTTCTATTTTTATGTGTGTATCTGGTGAAATAGTGGCGCAGTTGATGAATGTTGTATTTTTTGCATCTATCAAGAGAGAATCACCTTTTTTCTTGTAGATATTTAGCATTGATTTATCGTCGGTCACAACAGTAATTACCACATCCGAAGAGGTTGTGACTTCTTTTAGCGTTTTTGACGCTGTACAGCCTATTTCTTTTGCAACTTTCTTAGCAATATTTTGTTTTGTGTCAAATACAGTGCTTACGGTAAATCCTTTTTCTTTCAAATTGCGAGCCATATTTGCTCCCATTCTTCCTGTTCCCACAAATCCAATAGAAAATGATTTGTTTTTAGCCTTTGATATTTTTTTTGCCATTTGTACGGCTCCTTAAAAATGATAAGTTTTTTATTAATCTATTTAATGATACCTCTTACATTCATCTAACATAAGCCCTCTAATTTAGCTAGACAAGATCATCATTTTTAATATGAAAGTAATAATTTTAGAAAAGGTATTTAAATGGGATTCTTTGCTTTGTTAGTATCTTTTGTGACCATCTTATTTGTATGGAATATATTTGAGCGTGCCTCAGATAAGAATTTGCTTGAGAAGCGGCCTGTAGCAACAGGTACAAAAATTCCAGGTCCCTCTTCTGGGGCTTATTATGGTTTATTCCTTGGAATTTTATCTATTGCGATCATGTTGGGAATACAATCATTATTTTGTGTAATACCTGGATTGATAGGACTTGGGTATTGTTTGAGGTCCATATTTAGAGGTTTTTCACTTTTTAAACGTTTTGTATTGAGTGCCTTTGTTGGATGTTGTGTTAACGGGTTTGCGTTGCTATTTGCATACGGTTTGTTTCTTGAAATGTGGCAGATTCCAGAAGTATTTGAACTCACAGATTTATTGAGGGCAACACATTAACAGGAAAAAACTACATGAAATATTTTTTAAAATTGTTCTTATTCACTGTCAATATTAGTATCTTTGTGATTCAATTAACTGCTTGAGATCGATAGTTCCAAACTTATGA
>MDTG01215867.1_pt1 | contig 10367 bp, 7 predicted proteins | sample 811421 | NCBI WGS metagenome assembly MDTG01 (sample SAMN05326645, study PRJNA326480) | marine metagenome | isolation source: seawater | place: Pacific Ocean: South East | collected 2011
GACCTGGAACGGGAGCGTGGCATCACCATCCTCGCGAAAAACGTGAGTGCAACTTGGAAAGACGTGAAAATCAACCTGATCGACACCCCCGGTCACGCCGACTTTGGCGGCGAGGTTGAGCGTGTGTTGAAGATGGCAGACGCCGTGTTGTTGCTCGTGGATGCATTTGAAGGCCCCATGCCTCAAACGCGATTCGTCTTGGGCAAAGCCATCGAGCTGGGCCTCAAGCCCATCGTCGTTGTCAACAAGGTGGACAAAGAAAACTGCACGCCAGACTTGGTGCAAGAGCAGGTGTTTGACTTGATGTTCAACCTCGACGCCACCGAAGAGCAACTCGACTTTCCGACCGTGTACGGTTCGGCCAAGAACGGCTGGATGGCCGACGACTGGCAAACGCCCACGACGGATGTCACGCACTTGTTGGACGTCATTTTGGAACACGTTCCAGAAGCGCCGTACCACGAAGGCACGCCCCAGTTGCAGATCACGTCGCTCGATTACAGCAAGTACACGGGCCGAATCGCCATTGGCCGATTGTACCGAGGCGACTTGCATGCCAACAAAGACTACACTTTGTGCACGGCGGATGGCAACAAAAAGGTCCGGGCGAAGGAACTTTTTGTGTTCTCAGGCCTGGGCAAAGAAAAGGTGGACCACGTCCGAAGCGGCGATTTGTGCGCCATCACCGGCATGGATGGGTTTGAAATCGGTGACACGGTGGCCGACCTCGAACAACCCGAAGCCATGGAGCGTATCGCGGTGGACGAACCCACCATGAGTCTGCTCTTCACGATCAACACCTCGCCATTCTTGGGCAAAGACGGAGACTTCCTCACAAGCCGTCACATCCGTGAGAGATTGGACGCCGAACTCCAGAAAAACTTGGCTTTGCGGGTGGAAGCGACCGACAGCGAAGACCGCTGGAACGTCTACGGACGCGGCATCCTTCACTTGAGCGTCCTCATTGAGACCATGCGTCGCGAAGGCTACGAACTCCAAATCGGCAAGCCCCAAGTTCTTTTCAAGGAAGTTGATGGCGCCACCCACGAGCCGTTCGAGCACTTGGTGATTGACGTCCCCGAAGCCACGGCGGGCAAGGCCACCGAATTGGTCATGATGCGCAAGGGCTTGCTTCAGGTCATGGAGGCCAAAGGCGATTTGCAACACCTCGAATTCCGCATCCCCTCCCGCGGCCTCATTGGCCTGCGAAACCAAATCTTGACCGCGACAGCCGGAGAAGCTGTCATGACGCACCGTTTCGATGGATACGAACCCTTTGCCGGGGAACTCGCCGCGCGCAGCACGGGGTCGCTGGTCAGCATGGAAACCGGCCAAGCGAGGGCTTACGAAATCGACCGTCTCCAAGACCGCGGAACGTTCTTCATCGATCCCGGGCAGGACATTTACGTCGGACAAGTCGTCGGAGAGTCCTCCCGCGACACGGACATGGAGCTCAACCTCATCAAAGGCAAGAAGCTCACCAACATGCGTGCATCTGGGGCGGACAAGGGGCTGCGCATTGCCCCTGCCAAGAAGCTGTCGTTGGAAGAATTCATGGAGTTCATCAACGACGACGAGTACCTGGAGGTCACACCCAAAAGCCTCAGGGTTCGTAAGATTCCCAAGCCCAAGTCTCCATTCGGTTGATGTGAAGAACTCTGTGGGCATCCTGTGCCACAGATGTGCGCGGTCTCCTCAGGACCACGGTAATTTCGTTTAATGCAAATTCCTGCCATTCGATACAGCCGTGACACCACGGACTTCACCAAGACCCTGAGACGCCGCGTTGACGCCTACTTCAAAGAGCATCAACTCACCAAAAAAGGCAACTGGGGCTTGCACGCCAAGTCCGTCCTCATGCTCGCTTTGTACTTCGTGCCGTGGGCGTTGATCACTTGGGGCGTCACCGGCAACGGCGCCTGGTTTTGGGTGGCCGAAGTGGTCATGGGCTTCGGGCTCGCTGGCATTGGCCTGAACATCATGCACGACGCCAACCACGACGCCTACAGCGACAAGAAATGGGTGAATTTGTGGGTGGGTCGCGTGCTTGACCTCGTGGGAGGAAACGCGGCAATTTGGAAGATTCAACACAACGTCTTGCACCACACCTTCACCAACGTGGACGGCCTGGACGAAGACATCGACATGCACCCGCTCATGCGCTTCAGCCCATTGAAGCCGCGCTACTGGTGGCACCGCTTCCAACACATCTATTCTTGGGGCTTCTACGCGTTGATGACCATCTTCTGGATGACGGCCAAGGACTGGCTTCAGTTGCGCCGCTACCACAAGAAAAACTTGATCAAACCGTCAGGCACCACCGTGGCCAAACTTGCCGGTTCCCTGGCCTTCACCAAGGTGGGATACTTTTCTTATGCTCTGGTCTTGCCCATGCTGTTCAGCGGCGCCCACTGGGCCCAGGTCTTGTTCGGATGGTGCTTGATGCAATTGATCGCCGGATTTTTGTTGGCCATCGTGTTCCAACCCGCCCACGTGATGGAGGAACACGACTACCAAATGGCTGAGAAAGGTGCCCAATTGGACGTCGACCCACTCACCCACCAGCTCCGCACCACGTCCAACTTCGGAACCAACAGCCGTTTGTTCACCTGGTGTGTTGGCGGCCTCAACCACCAAATCGAGCACCACCTCTTCCCCAACATCAGCCACGTTCACTTGAGGAACATCGCGCCCATTGTGAAGAAAACGGCGGAAGAGTTTGGCATCCCCTACCGCTCCAACACCACCTACTGGCAAGCGATCCTGCTCCACACCAACATGCTTCGCGCGCTGGGACGTCCGATGGCGGCTTAAGGATTTCGCATGGTGCCCGTGCGGTACAGCGTGTCTCCAGCCAGCACCACGCCTCTGACCGGACCCACTGAACCAAACCAGTTGAGTCCTGCCGGTCGGTCGACGACGTGAAGCGTGATTTCGCGTCCCACCACATCCTGTTGCCAAGCCATTGTGTCCAACCCCATTTCGAGGCCGCGATTGATGTAGTAGTGGGTGTCATCGTCCTGCAAACGAAGGAAGACGTCGGCGCTTCGGGTGGACCATCGCAGGGATGACAACGTGCCGGTCTCGTGGCGTTCGCGTTCGGAGCCGTCGTGTTGAATGGGTACCATCGTGGATGCCATCAAAAACAGCGAGAAACCCACGCCCCACCCATGGAGGCTCCCCTGCCGGACGAAAGGTTGACCTCGCTTGAGCTCGCGTTCGACGAAATGCAGCGGAAACAGCACGCCGGCCGTCATCGCACCATGCACCCAGAGCATGCCTCCCTCCAGCCCAAATCGCCAATGGATCATGGCGGTCAGTGGCACCATCCACCACGCGCATTGAACAATGAGCTCCGTCGACCGCGCTTGGGCGTAAACCCACGACTCCTGACTCGCCATGCTGCGCCTCGTTCGGTATCCATACGTGTGATTCACCGCACTCGGTGGCCATGTCTTGAGCACCAGCGCCAAGCCCAGGAGGAAGCCCGCTGGGAACAAAAAGAGCACAACCATGAACGCATCCATGGCCCAAAGTTGCACCACAGAAGGCTACCTTGAAGCCATGAAAGAGGTTTTGGTCTTGACCGAACGTCGCTACGAAGGCGATGGCTCCTTGTCAAACATGCCCCGGGAATACGTGGACAACGTCCTCCAAGAAGACGGACTTGTGGTGGATGCGCTGATGCGTGTGGGCTTTGCAGCCAAACGCGTGGCGTGGTGCAACGATGGCATTCGCTGGGATGCTTGCGCGGCCGCCTTGTTCCGGACAACCTGGGACTACTTCGACCGTTGGGAGGCGTTTTCTGCTTGGCTGAACCACGCGTCGAACCAAACAACCTTGTTCAACGATCCAGGCATCCTCCGATGGAACCTCGACAAGCACTACCTCCAAGACCTGGAGCAAGAAGGCGTCGCCATCGTGCCCACGGCCTACGTCCCCAAGCATGGCCACGTGCCCTTGTTTGAAGTTTGTGACCAACGTGGATGGAACGACGTGGTCATCAAACCAGCCATCGCAGGCGGTGCCTTTGACACCTACCGCGTGACGGCACAGGGCGATGGTCAGGTGCTCTCTCCCGAACCGTCCAATGGCAGCAACAGCAAGGAGTTGTGGCACGGGCTGGTGGCCAAACACGACATGTTGGTTCAGCCCTTTTTGCAGGACGTCGTTGCCTCGGGCGAGGTGTCCTTGATTTGGATCGATGGACAAATCACCCACGCCGTGAAAAAACGGGCAAAACAGGGCGACTTCCGTGTCCAGGACGACCATGGAGGCACTGTGAAACGCATCGACGTCTCGGACGAGCTGGTGCAACTAGGGACCGACATCATGGAGCGGTGCACGCGGCTCTGCCATGACCGTGGATGGGCCTCGCCCCTGTACGCCCGGGTCGACCTCATGCGAGACGACAACGAAGCTTGGCAGCTCTCGGAGTTGGAATTGGTGGAGCCGGAGTTGTGGTTTCGCTTCTGTCCTCCCGCCGCAGATGCCCTGGCGCAAGCCATCCAACGACGGCTCCAAGCCTAAGTCCTCTCAGCGTTCAACCACACGCAACTGGACGCTGTCCGTGTTGAGGCGCAAGAGCAGCCATGCGCCCAACTGTTGTTCCAGTGCTTCAAGCCTCGCCTGCCCCACGCTGTCTGCTTCGTGAACAACGACGTCCACCCAAGGAACCGCCTCGGATGCTCCTTCACGGGTGGTCCATTGTTTGTTGGCCACTTCAACCTTGGCAACCTCTGGTGCCTGGGCCAAAATCTCGGCCGCCAGCGACTCGGGCAAGCCCTTCTCTTGCAACACGGACAACTCTCCCCTCAGCGTCACGAGCTCCGCGTCACGCAGGGACAAAGCCGTTTGGCCTTCCGCGTATAGGTTCACCATGCGTTGCAAATCCTCCAAGCCTGAGGGACCATCGTTTTGCACAATGGTCATGGAGGCGTGGGGCATGAATTGCGCCAATTGGGCCTGCCACTGGGCGACGATGTCTCCGGGAACCGTGGCTCCCAGCAACACCACGTGGGCCACGGGCAATCCATCTTCGAAGACCACCTCGCGTTTGACCACCTCCACCCCAGGATGCTGGATGGTGTTGGACACAAATCCCTGCAACTTGTTGGACTGCACCGATGCAGTCACCGTGTTGTAAAGGATGAATGCCGAGGGCAACAGCAAGGCCGCCAACCCCAACCCAAAGTACCTCTTGTACCTCCTTTCGGTGGCCGGATCCACATGTTTCACAAGCGGGAACCTCAAAAAGCGCACCACCACCGTGGTGGATGCCGCAATCAAAATCGCGTTGATGACGAACAGGTACAACGCACCAAAGAAGTAACCGCCATCCAAATGGGCCAACCCATAGCCAGCCGTGCACAAGGGCGGCATCAAGGCAGTGGCAATGGCCACCCCAGGAATCACGTTGTTTCGCTCTTTTCTGGACCCCGCAAGGATGCCGGTAATCCCCCCAAAAAACGCCACGAGCACGTCGAGCAACGTCGGGTTGGTTCTCGCCAGCAACTCGCTCCCAGCCTCGTTGATGGGACTCACGAAGAAGTACACCGCAGACGCAAGAATGGAGATGCCCACGGCCACCGCCAAGTTGCTCAGCGACTTCAAAATCAGCCCCACGTTGTTCACCCCGACACCAAGCCCCACCCCCATGATGGGCCCCATCAACGGAGAGATCAGCATTGCCCCGATGATCACCGCCGTCGAATTGACGTTGAGGCCGATGGAGGCAATCAAGATGCTGAAGACCAAAATCCAGAGGTTGAATCCCCGGAATTCCGTGTCGCGTTCGATGCCCTCCATGGTGGCTTCGGGCGTGGCCAAATCGACGATTCTTAGCCGTTCCAAGATGTGGGGACGCAAAAGATCGAGGGTGGACTTCCACCACGCACCGAACCCTGGCGATCCTTGGGGCTGGTCGGTTTCGCTGGAATTGGAGGTGCTCATGTTGGCAACAATTGGGTCCGCCTGCGAACTTGCAGGCACCCAACAAGATTACAACAATCATGCGGATTGCCTATGCCCCTTGCTACGTCTTGGATTTGCCTGAAGGGCATCGGTTTCCCATGGCCAAATACGGCCTGCTGCGCGAGCAACTCCTTCACGAAGGCATCGCGGAGACTGGCGACTTCTTCGAGCCCCAGAGCATGGCGGAGTCGACCATTCTTCGTGCGCACGACGCCGACTATTGGCACAGAACGGTCCATGGACAATGGACACGCCAGGAGGAACGTCGAAGCGGTTTTCCTTGGTCGGCAAGCATGGTCGCGCGTGAGCGAATCATCATGCAGGGCACGTTGGACTGTGCGAAGCATGCCTTGAGGCATGGTGGCGTCGCCATGAACATCGCCGGCGGCACGCATCACGCCTACGCCGACCGTGCAGAAGGGTTCTGCATCTTGAACGACTTCGTGCTGGCTGCGCTGGACTTGACGGCTTCAGGCCACCTCAGCCGGGCACTCATCGTGGACTGCGACGTGCACCAAGGCAACGGCACGGCATCCATGTTGGCCAACGTGCCTGAAATCACCACGTTTTCCATGCACGGCGCGTCGAACTACCCACTCCACAAAGAGGTCAGCGACGTGGATGTCCCCCTGCCCGATGGCACCGACGACGACGTCTACCTCTCCCTGTTGAATGATCACTTGGACCGCTTGCTAAACCCCGCCGACCCTCTGCCGGACTTGGTCCTGTACCAATGTGGCGTGGATGTCTTGGCCACGGACAAATTGGGAAAGCTAGCCCTCTCCATGGCGGGATGCATGGAACGAGACCGTGTCGTGTTCGACCGTTGTGCTGGACTGGGCATACCTGTGGTTTGCGCCATGGGAGGTGGATACTCTCCCAACGTCAACACAGTCGTCAAAGCACACGTCAACACCTTTCGTGCCGCCCTCGACGCCTGGATCTGACATTAGCGAGACACCACAAACGCTGTGTGGCCTCTTTCAGTCTTCAAGACGTACCATCCGGAGTTCAACCCTTCCCACGTCAGTGTGCTTCCTGCCAAGGCGAAACCATGGTGGAGGATTTGACCCATCGCCGTCATTAGCTGCCACTCCCCACTTTGCGGGAACAAAACCTGAACATGCCCTGTTGCCGCGGCGGGATTTGGGTACACGACAGGGGCATGCGCGAGCAGAGCATGCGTGTGATGTTCAACCCCTGTCTCGGCGGTGTAGTCATAACCTCCGCAAATGGGCACGTAATCTTCGCAAGCCCATTCTCCCAATTTGCCCGCGAGTGCGCTCAAAGTCAAGTCGTAATCCGCATTGTTGTACAGGTGGGGCACGTGCCCGGCCCCTTCCACGGTGACCAGGCAATGGTCCATGCCCAGCTCGTCTGCAGATGCATGCACAATGGAACTCCCATCCACATCGATTAAATCCACTCCAAAACCTGCGATGTCAAGAGAAATGATGCCTTCTCCGTACGGCACAGTGCCGTCCTCTGTCCCATGTACGCTGAACAACGGCTCATTTTCACCGGTCAGGAGAAAATCTGTGGTTTGCAACGCCCCTGCCAAATTGAACACCCCATTCACATCACTGCTGTAACCTTCATTGCCTGATAACCCCTCGAGGCCACCACCCATGCCTTCCTCCGTGACATCAATGTCCGCCGGAATTTCGCTCGGGTCATCCACGTAGGCATGATGCACGGCGATGAACGCGCCTGCACTTATGCCACCTAGGTAAATCCGATTGACGTCAATGCCATAGGGATTGTCGAACTCTGCAACAGAGCGTCGAAAGAACCTCACAGCTGCACGGCTGTCATGCACACCCCTCCAAACTGCCTTGACAAACTCCGTGGTCAAAGTCCCACTCAGCGCTGCCTCAAGAGCCAAATCCACCGGAAGCAACCTGTAGCTCATGGAAGCCACCACGTAACCCATTGAAGCGAGGTCTTCGCAAAGCGGAACCACGTCGAGGTTGTCGTTGCTGCCGCTCAGAAAAAACCCACCATGCGCGATGACGATGAGTGGACGATTGCCCCATGAATCTTCCGCAGGAGTGTAGACATCCATGTCCAATTCTACCGAAGTCCCGTTCACCACATTTTCTCCATAGATCACGTTATAGTCTACATCAAATGCATCAAACGAACCGGTGTAGCGATATCTGTAGCCATCGCAATCTTCTTGTCCAACAACGGAAGTGGAGATGAGTACACCCAGCAAAACACTCAGGATGGAGACCCATCCGCAGGTACAAGTCTTGTTCATTTCAAGCTTTTCAGATTCAACAGGACGGCCAAATTACGGCAAGCGTACTCCCTTGTCAGTGAGCCCGCCAAACTTCTGTCTATTTTTGGCGCATGACGCAACATCGCATCCTCGTACCAGTGGATTTCACCCCAGCATCTACCAATGCTGTGAACCACGCCATTGCCGTCGGAAATGCACTGAGCAGCGAACTCCATCTCGTGCACATTGTGGCCAAAAAGAATGAATTTGGCGAAGCCAGAGAACGGCTCAATGCATTTGCAACCGATTTGCTCAAAGATTTTGACGGTCCGACAAAAACGACGGTGAGAATTGGCAACTTGTTCGATGACATCGACGATGTTTCCGTCGAAATGGACGCCAACCTGGTCATCATGGGGACCCACGGCCTCAGGGGCCTGCAGTTCATCACGGGCGGTCGAGCATTGAAGATTGTACGAGAATGTTCGGTGCCTTTCATCATCACCCAGTCTCGTCCCATTCGCGAGACAGGCTACGACGACATTGTTGTTCCGCTGGACTTGCACCAAGACACCAAGCAAAAGCTCGCAATCGTGGCTGAAATGGCGAAGTACTTCAAAGGACGGGTGCACATATTTTCTCCTGCCGAATCTGACGAGTTCTTGGGAAACCAACTTCGAAGAAATGTCGAATTCGCATCGGAGTATTTCGAGGAACGTGGCATTGAATACACCACCAAAATCAGTGAACACGATTCTGGCGCATTCGTCAAAGACGTGGTTCGATACGCCGCCTCCATTGAAGCCGATCTGATCAGCATCATGAACTTCCACGAGAAAAGCCTGATGGGTATTTTGGGAACATCGTATGAACAGCAGATCATCACCAACGAGGCCGAAATCCCTGTCTTGGTATTGAACCCATTCGAAACCCGGATCATTCGTCAAACCCCGTTCTCTTTCTAAAGTGAAACGGCTCTGGGGATTGGTCGCATGCGCATGCTTGGCGGCATGTTCCCCTTCGAGACCCGCGTCCTCATCCGACATCACGTCGCAACTATGGACCCTGTCTGCCGAAGTGGGAGACAGCACCTTGCTGTTGGACGCCGACGTGCCGGGATGCGTCACGCAATCCCTTGTCAAGGCTGGCTTGATTCCCGATCCGTACAAAGGGACCCATGAACGAGACGTGCAGTGGGTGGAACAACTCCCCTGGACGTACTCCACGACGTTGGCTCGTCCGCAAGGCTGGCACGCAAAGGACTCGTTGGTCCTCGCCTTTTCCAACCTCGACACGTACGCCACCGTGCGCTTGGATGGCGTCGCGATTCTGACAGCACACAACGCGCATCGGACGCATCGCAGCGAGCCTTTTGTCCTGGACAGGCAGGCGCACGAATTGACGGTGACGTTGGCTCCGGTGGCGGCCGAAGGCCAGTCGCTGCTTGAAGAGTCTGATTATATTATTCCTGCAAGCAACGAACCAAAAAGCATTGGTTTTCAAACAAGTCCGTTCACAAGAAAACCAGGATACCAATTTGGCTGGGACTGGGGGCCTCGGCTCGCGGGACCCGGCATCATGGGCGAGGTAAGCCTGAAACCCTGGAACGACGGGGCATGGTTTGGTGCACCTGATCCTTGGTGCCAAGTTGTCGAAGCCTCACCCGATCGCGCCACTCTTTTGATCCACGATTCGGAAGGTTGGGACCTTGGCTTGGCCTTGGGGGGCACGGCCGTCGAGGTCGAGCAGCACGGGGACACGCTTTTCGTTCCCTCTCCCGCGTTGTGGTGGCCACGCAGCCATGGCGCCCAACCACTCTACGACGTGACGTGGACCAAGTCAGACGATGGACGCACGTTGCGGCATCACTTGGGCATTCGGACCGCCATTTGGCAACAAGCGCCCGACTCCATGGGGGTGTCCATGGAGCTTCTCGTGAATGGAACGCGTGTCTTTTGTCGCGGCGCCAACGTGGTGCCGCCAGACTTCCTCGAGCCCTATTCACGTGAAGGCTGGAACGGACTGGTCGAAGACGCCGTGGAAGCCAACATGAACATGCTTCGCGTGTGGGGAGGCGGCGTGTACCCACCCCAATCCTTTTTCGAGGCCTGCGACGAGCAAGGACTCTTGGTGTGGCAAGACTTCATGTTTGCCTGCACCATGGTCCCCA
>MDTG01362346.1_pt1 | contig 10367 bp, 8 predicted proteins | sample 811421 | NCBI WGS metagenome assembly MDTG01 (sample SAMN05326645, study PRJNA326480) | marine metagenome | isolation source: seawater | place: Pacific Ocean: South East | collected 2011
CGAGGAGCTCCTGCAGCGGCACTTCATCACGAACCTCCTGCCCCGGACCCTGGAACGGAAGTGGTACCTCGACGAGGTCTACAACGCGCTGGTGCGGATCCCCACCTACCTCAGCGCGAAGTTCTTCTACCTCTTCGACCGGCTGGTCATCGACGGGCTCCTGGTCGGGGGGATCGCCCGCATCCCGATGATGCTGGGCAGGGTCTTCCAGCCACTTCAGGGCGGGGCGCTGCAGGGCTACGCGACCACCATGGCGGGGGGCGTGACGCTGGTCATCGTGTGGATGCTGTGGATCTTCCTCCAGAAGGGCGGTGGCTGACGTGCTGGCCGGGCTCCTGCTGGGAATCCCCATCCTCGCCGCGATCCTGATCATGGTCGCGCCCAGCCGGCTCGCGAAGTGGCTGGGACTGGCTGGTGCGCTCTGCACGCTCGGCTGGGGCGTCGTGTTCGCGTGCCTGTACCCCTACTGGGGAGAGATCCCCGCGGAGGGAACGGAACTCGCCGGGTACTGGCCGGTCGACGACGGCTGGGCGATCGTGCCCCTGCTGGGACTGGAACTCAGGCTCGGAGTCAACTCGGTCTCGCTGCTGCTGGTGCTGCTGACCTGCCTCTTCGCCCCGATGGTCGTGCTCGCCTCCTTCACCGCGATCACGGAACGGGTGAAGGAGTTCTACGTCTGGCTGATGATCATGAACGCGGCGGTGATCGGGGTGTTCATCGCCCGCGACGTGATCACCTTCTACACGGCGTTCGAGGTGTCCCTCATCCCCGCCTTCTTCCTGGTCGCCATCTACGGGGGCCCCGACCGGCGGGAGGCCAGCTTCAAGTTCTTCATATACACCCTGTTCGGGTCGATCATCATGCTGGCGGGGTTCGTCTACCTGGTGATGAGGTTCGCCGATTCGGTGGGAGGCTGGCTCCCCAGCACCAACGGCGGGGTCAACGTGTGGGACATCGACGCGCTCACCACCTATGCGCGCGAATTCCTCACCCCGTCCGAACAGGGCTGGGTGCTGCTCGCCCTGATGCTGGGTTTCGCGGTGAAGGTCCCGCTCTGGCCACTGCACACCTGGTTGCCGCTCGCCCACAACCAGGCCCCCACCGCGGGCAGCGTCAACTTCGCGGCGGTGATCCTGAAACTCGGGGCCTACGGCGTGTTCCGTTTCGTGATCCCCATGGTGCCGGAGGCGGTGGTGGTGTTCGCGCCCTACATCGCGGGGCTCGCGATCATCGGGATCATCTACACCTCCCTGGTCTGCTGGGCCCAGACCGACATGAAGAAGCTGATCGCGTATTCATCGATCGCCCACATGGGCTTCTGCATGATCGGCCTCTTCGCCCTCAACCCCATCGGGGCCCAGGGGGGGATCCTCTACATGATCACCCACGGCCTCTCCAGCGGCGCGCTCTTCCTCTGCATCGGCATGATGTACGAGCGACATCACATCAAGGAGATCGGCAAGATCGGGGGCCTCATGAAGAGCATGCCGGTGTGGTCGTTCTTCGTGGTGTTCTTCACCTTCGTGTCCGTGGGACTCCCGGGCCTCGCCGGATTCGTGAGCGAGTTCCTCTGCCTGCTGGGCACGTTCGTGGGCAGTGCGGAGAGCAACGGCGGCTACCCGGGCGTCCTCGGGCCCTGGTACGGGATCGTGGCCGGAGTGGGCCTGATCCTGGGTGCGATCTACATGCTCTACCTCGTGGGGAGGGTGGTCTTCGGGGAGGAGAACGTTCCCGAACACGACGCGGCATCGCAGGTGCTCCCCCACGACCTGAACCTCCGCGAGATCACCACCCTGGTCCCGATCGCGATCATCTGCCTCTTCATCGGGCTCTATCCCACCCCGATCCTCAAGGCGATCGAGCCCGCCGCCGAGCACATGCTGACCGCCTACCCCGAGACCGTCGCACGACAGGGACAGACCGTGGCCCAGACCATCACCCCCGAACCCACGCTGCTCGGCTCGGATTGGCGGGAATGACCACCAAAGGAGACCACCGCGACCATGGAGATGGTTGAAAAGATCACGCTCATAGCCCCGGACACCCTGCTCTTCGTGGGAGCCGTGGTGGTGGCCGTACTCGGACTGTCCCAGTCCAGGACCATCCGGCAGGCGGTCCCGCTGCTCACCGGTCTGTTCCTCGTGGGCTCGGTGGTCGTCACCCAGTTCGTCTACGCGGACCCCGCCGCGCTCGAGAGCAGCGGTCTGCTGTTCCCGAAGATAGGCGGGTACGTCAAGAGCCTGACCGGGGTGGTGGGACTCGGACTGGTGGCACTGGGGACCGGCACCGTCGACCGGGCCTACGAACGGGCGGTCGCCAGCGGGAGCGCCGCGTTCGACCCCCTCCGGGTGGTGCGCGGGGAGTACCACGCCTTCCTGCTGCTCAGCCTGACGGGCGTGATGCTGGTCTGCAACGCCACGGACCTGATCTGGCTCTTCCTCGCCCTGGAGCTCTCGGTGCTGCCGACCTACGTCATGGTGGCCCTCAGCCGGAACAATCGGAGGGCGAACGAGTCGGCGATCAAGTACTTCTTCCTCGGGGCCATGAGCACCGCCCTCTTCCTCTACGGATTCGCGATGCTCTACGGGGCGACCGGTTCCCTGAACTTCATCGAGATCCGGGACGTGCTGGCGACCCAGGCCGCCGACGAGTCGGGGATCGCGCCCTTCGCGGTGATCGGGATGGGCCTGGCGCTGCTGGGCATCTTCTTCAAGATCTCGGCGGTCCCGATGCACGTCTACGCTCCCGATGTCTATGAAGGCGCCTCCAACCCGATGACCGGGTTCCTCTCGATCGTGCCCAAGATCGCGGGTTTCGTGGCGATCATCGTCCTCTGCGGCACCTTCGGCTGGGCGGGACGCGAACAGATCACCGCCGCCGGCACCACCATGGTCCAGGAGGGGCTCCCGGCGCCGATCTCCGCGATGCTCTGGATGGTCGCGGTCCTGACCATGACCCTGGGGAACATCGGGGCCCTGCTGCAGAAGTCCATCAAGCGCCTGGTCGCCTACAGCGGCATCACCCACTCCGGCTACATGCTGATCGGGATCGTCGCGGGCACCGAGAACGGCACCGACGCGCTGCTCTTCTACCTCGCGGCCTACTCGCTCGGCAACCTCGCGTTGTTCGGGGTCCTCGCCGGACTCACCCGGATGGGCCAGGACATCGAGTCCTTCGACGACCTCGCGGGTCTCTGGCGGACCCGTCCCCGGATGGCGACCATGATGGCGCTCGCCGCGGGAAGCTTCGTCGGCATGCCGCCCCTGATCGGATTCTGGGGCAAGCTCATGGTCTTCATCGCGGGCGTCGAGAGCGGTCACGTGGTCCTGGTCTGCGTGGCGGCGGTGAACAGCGCGATCAGCTCGTGGTACTACCTGCACCTCGCCGGCGTCCCGGTGGTGCGGATGTCGACCCCGCGCAGCGAGTCGGTGACCAACGGCCCCCGGGTGGTACCTCGCCTGGTGGCGGTGATCTGCGGCGTCGGGCTGCTGGTGGTGCCGGTCTTCACCACCCCGCTCTACGAGTTCGCGCGCACCAGCATGCGCTACGGCGAGCTCGAGGAGCCGTCGGCGCAGAGCGTCGCCTCCCCCACCACCCCCGGCCGGAAACTCGATCAGGGCTGACCGGATGCCGAGCGGGCGAGGGCCCGCTCCTCCGAATCCACCACCTGGGGCAGGGCGGGTGTGGCGTCCCGGTCCACCAGCCACCGCCAGGTCCAGTCCAGCAGTCGGACCCCGAAGAGCCCGCGGATCACGGGGTAGCCGACCAGGGCACCGACGGTCGCACCCCCCAGCACGTCGCTCAGCCAGTGTGCCTCGAAGGCGAACCGGGAGAGTCCCACCAGGACCAGCATCGCCAGCGCCAGCCCCCAGAGACGCGGCCAGATCATCGCCACGAAGAGCGACAGCACCACCGCCGCGGAGGTGTGGCTGGAGGGGAAGCTCGAGAGGTCGTAGTGGGACAGCACCGCGTCCGGGGAATCGACCGAATGATTGCCGGAGCTCACCAACGCCCCGTCGAAGGCGTAGGGCGACTCGTGCGTCGGGCGCATGCGCCCGAGGCCGGCCTTGAGGAGGATGCTGACCAGCGAGGTCAGGCAGGCGGCGAGCGCGAGGTCGAACACCCGGCGCCATCGCGGGGGCTGGGTGCAGGCGAGGATCACCCCGACGATCACCAGCGAGGAGAGCTGCCCCCACTGGCCGAGTGCCGCGAGCTCCCGCTGGAAGTCGCCGCGGCGGAGCGCGGCGATCCCCGAGCCCAGCCAGCCGTCCAGCGCGAAGGACAGGCCGAGCAGGACGATCCACACCACCAGCCAGCGGGGCCAGTCACGATCGCTGGACTCGACCAGCCCGACCAGGGGCGGCCGGACCCGGTGGGCGGTGGTGGCGGGAAGCTGGTGCTGTTCGGTACTCATGAAGCCCTCTGTGCTAGGCTTAGGGCGCGACCGCGGTGCCTCGCCTTCGATGAATCAGACCACGATACGGGCCGCATTGCAACGGCCCCCCGGCAGCACGCCCTCCATGTCCACCCGACACCACGTCCATCCTCGATCCCGATGGCTGCGCGGGCTCGAGCACCCCTGGATCGCGGCGGGGGTGCTGGCCCTGCTCGCGTGCTCGGTGCTCCTGCCGGGGCTCGAGACGATCCCGGTGATCGACCGCGACGAGGCGAGGTTCGCCCAGGCCTCCAGGCAGATGCTGGAATCCGGGACCCTGGAGGGCTGGACGATCCCGCGGGTGGGCGAGCGCACCCGGCTGAGCAAGCCCCCGCTGGTCTACTGGCTGCAGGCCGGGGGGACGGGGCTGCTCACCTCCTGGGATGCGAGCCGGGACGCGATCTGGATGTACCGGATTCCCGGGGTGCTCTGCGCGATCGGGACCGTGCTGGTGACCTGGCGGATCGGGGTCGCGATGTTCGGGGGACTGACCGGGTTCCTCGCGGGATGCATGATCGCGGTCTGCCCGCTGCTGGTGTTCGATGCGCACATGGCACGAGCGGACCAGCTGCTGGTCCTGCTCACCACCGCGGCCATGGGGATGCTCTTCCTCGGCTGGAAGCGCACCCGCCGAACCGACCGCCGGCTGCCGGTCCCGCTCACCTCGACGCTCTGGATGCTCGTCGGTCTCGGTGCGCTCGCGAAGGGACCGATCACCCCCATGGTGGTCGGGCTCGGGGCCCTGAGCCTGGCGGCGTGGTCCGGGCGGTGGAAGTGGTTGCTCCGGCTGCGCCCGTTCACCGGGATCCTGATCGCCCTCGCGGTCTTCCTCCCGTGGGTGCTGCTCGCCAGCAGCGCGGTCGGGTTCGGGACCCTGTGGGAGATCTTCTACGACGAGGTGGTGGTCCGGTCCTCCACCGGTCGCGAAAGCCACGGGGCCCCGCCCGGCTACCACCTCGTGCTGCTGACGGTGCTGCTCTGGCCGGGCTCCCTGCTCACCGGACTCGCCCTGGGACGGTCCTGGCGGAGGGCCGGGAGGCCGGTGAGGCGCTTCCCGGCCTCCAGCCTGAGACCGGAGGCGTTCTGCCTCGCGTGGATCATCCCCAACTGGCTGGTGTTCGAGCTGGCCGCCACCAAGCTCCCCCACTACACCCTCCCGCTGTACCCCGCGCTGGCCCTGATCAGTGCGAGGGCGGTGATGGCGGGCAGCCGCGCGATGCCGCAGGTCACCTCGCGGGGCGCGCGGCTCGGATTCACGCTGTGGTTGCTGATCGGGACGGGCATCTGCGCGTTGCCGCTGGTGCTGCTCGCGCTCGGGTACCGCGCGGGCGACCTGGGAAGCGCGCCACCGGGGGCGCCGCTGGCGAACGGTCCGGCCTGGCCGGAGTTCACGCTCCTCGGCGCGGGCAGCCTGCTCGGACTTGCCTTCCTGGTCGCGGGGTTCCGCCTGGTGCTCAAGGGCCGGCTGTTCGAGGGGCAGCTGGTCTCGATCCCCACCGCGGCCCTGTCGATGACGCTGGTGTTCGGCATCACCCTGCCGCAACTCTGGCCGATCTGGATCACGCCCCGCCTCGACCACGTGATCGATGCCGCGACCCGGGGGACCGAGCCGCCCGCGTTGGCGGCGACCGGCTACACCGAGGACAGCCTGATGTTCTCCTCGCGTGGACGACTGGAACGGATCGGGAACACGGAGGTCCGGGACTGGGCCGAACGGCATCCCGGCGGGCTCATCGTCCTGATGCGCGGCCAGGTCCCCGAGGGTGGGCGATTCACCGAACTGGGCGAGGTCGGGGGCTTCAACTACTCCAAGGGGGCGTGGATGGACCTCCTGGTCCTGAGAAGCGACGGCCCCGCACCAGTGCCCTGACCCACCGGCCACCCCCGGTCTCGGTTCCCGGCAGCCCCGGCCCGGGTGCGATATACTTCCCCCGATTCGTCACCGACGACTCTGGGCATGTAGCTCAATTGGATAGAGCACCGGTCTACGAAACCGGCGGTTGCAGGTTCGAGTCCCGCCATGCCCGTTGCCCCCAGCCAGCTGGGGGTTTTTTCATCAGGGGCCGGCCGACGGGAGCGGGCCGCGCGGGTCGACGAGCGAGGGGCCGAGCAGGTACGCGGCGAAGGTTCCGAGCCAGTGTCCCCCCTCGTAGCCACCGAGCGTGAGCGAGGCCAGGCCGGGGCCCCGATGACGAAGCGAGGCCTCCTGAAGTCCGATCGAGCGGGGGTCGGCCGGAGGCAGGGCCCGCGCGAGGTCCCGGAGCATCCAGGCCCGGCTCAGGTTGAGCCCGTCGAGGTGCGTCAATCGACCGTCGGAGCGGTCCGGGGGCTCGACCGGGGCCAGGGGGACGTGGCGGCCCAGCTGCGGCAGTACCCGCTCCAGCCATCCCGCGAAGAACGCCGGTTCGAGCAGGCGGGCCATCAGCGAGGCCGCCCCGAGGGAGGGCGACAGGAAATCCTCCCCCCCCGGCTCGAGGTGCAGTGGATAGTCCCGGTCGTCCCCGAAGTAGTCCACCGCCCGCTGGCTCACGAGGGAAGCGACCTCCGCCCGACCGCTGGAGCAGGCCCAGTCGTGCAGCAGACAGAGTGCGAAGGCGGTCTGGTCGTGGGTCCCGCTGCGAACCGGGCGACCGAGCTTGTGCAGCCACCCGCCCAGGTTGTCCACGGACCGTTCGACCAGCGGGGCCAGGTTTGCCTGCCAGCGGTCGGCATCGTCGTCGCCCAGCATCCTGAGCTCCTGGGAGAGCGCGAGGACCCAGGCGAGTCCGTAGGGGCGCTCGAAGAGTGGATGGGCCGCGAGGTGCTCGGCCTCCACCTCGAGCTCGTCGGCTCGGAGCCTCGCCTCGAGGAGGGCCCGGCAGCGCGGGCCGGGTCCCCGGTCGCCGAACCAACGACGGCACCGGGCCAGCAGCCAGTGGCCGTGCACGGCCGAGTGCCAGTCGTAGCAGCCGTTGAAGACGGGGTGGACGTCGGCCGGCCGCTCGATCGGGCGAGCCCCATCGAAACGGTGGCTGATCTGGTACGGGAACTCCCGGGGGACGGACTCCAGGGCGAGGGCGGCGCAGGTCTCGAGGACCTCGTCCGGGTTGTCGACCGGGGAGTCAGTCAAGTGGCGGGTCCGTGGTGACCGAGCCGAGGTTCCTGAGGACCCATTCCCGCTGCGACGGGTCCGGGACCTGGCCGGCAGCGGCCAGCCCGTACTGGACGTGGGAGGCCACGCCCTCCGGGTCGGAACCGATCGCGCAGGCGCGAGCGATCGCCTCGTGGGCCAGGGCCCGATCGTGCTCGGAGAGCTGGTGGTCGTCGCAGAGGGCGAGGCTGTTCTCGGCGTGGTGCCGGGCGGACTCGGCCAGTCCGAGCAGGGCGTTGACCCGGGCGAGCATCCACTCCCCCCGCGCGAGGTTCACGGGCAGGCCCACCACCCGCCAGTGCCAGAGCGAGGCATGGGCCATGTTCAGCAGCGCCTCGTCGTCCTCGACGGTCCGGTCGGTCCGCCTGGCCTGTTCCCAGCAGCGGTCGTAGAGGGCACGCGCGCAGAGCTTGTGCATGTCCTCGGGGAGGATCGCGGTGATGGTGGTGGTCATGGATCGATCCCGTGTGGATGGTCGTTTTCGTGCTGCTTGAGGAGGGTCCGGGAGAGGTGGAGCCCCACCAGCCTGGCGACGATGACCGTGAGGTAGATCTGGCCCACCACCGCCTCCATGGAGACGATCGCGCGCGCGACCGGGGTGGCGGGAACGATGTCCCCGTAGCCCACGGTGGTGAGGGTGATGATCGAGTAGTAGGTCAGGACCCCGAAGTGCGTGCCCTGGCGATGCAGCTCGTTGGGCGGGACCTCGAGCTGGGGCTGGATGAAGAAGCTGTCGTTGTCGAACAGGACCAGCACCGAGTAGATGCTCGCGAAGAGGGCGGCGAGCAGCAGGTAGCCGCAGACGCTTCCCACCAGGGTGTCCACCGAAACCCTGGCCTTCGAGAAGATGTCGGCCATGATCGTGATCAGGATGTAGCTGAGGAAGAGGAAGCCCGCGCACCCCGCGATCACCCCGGTGGCGATGGTGCCGACGAACGGGTCGACGAACGAGCTGATCATCATGACCGAGCCCAGGATCGTGATGATCACGAGGTGGATCCGGCCGGCGGTGGCCAGCAGCACCCCGGCAATGACGACGAGGCCGGTGAGCAGATCGGTGAACCGTACCCCGATGCGATGGTTCTGGAGGAGCGGACCGATGAAGATCGCGACCATGAGGGCGACCAGCAGCCATCCGTAGTGCCCGAGCATCGCGCCGGAGAAGATCTTCCGCGAGAACGAGCCGGGGGACTCGGGGATCTTGGATGGGGAACCGGTCATGGGCCAAAAGACTAGCGGAATCCCGCGTCGGGTTCAGGAATTCGAGATACGATGAGGCCATGATCGACCCAATCAACGCTCATGCGCTGGAGATCAGGGATCTCGAATTCGAACACCGTTCTCGGGACGGCGCCCCCTTCGTCCTGCGGGTGCCGAGCCTGACGGTCTCGCAGGGCGAGCAGGTCCTGCTGACCGGCGAGTCCGGCAGCGGCAAGAGCACGCTCCTGCAGGTGATCGCGGGACTCCTCGCCCCCCGGCGAGGCGAGGTCCGCGTGGACGGACAACCGCTGGGAACGCTCAACGGGACCGATCTGGATGCCTTCCGGGGACGCACGATCGGGATGATCTTCCAGACCTTCAACCTGCTGGAGGGGTTCACCGCGCGGGAGAACGTGCTGATGGCCCTGATGTTCGGGGGGGGACCCGTCTCCGGGCACGCCCAGCGCTCCACGGAACTGCTGGCACACCTCGGGATCGACCGACCGGATGCGATGCCGGACGAGCTCAGCATCGGGCAGCAGCAGAGGGTGGCGGTCGCCCGGGCGCTGGCCACCCGCCCCGCGCTGGTGCTTGCCGACGAGCCCACCGCCAGCCTGGACGCCCGAAACGCCCGGAACGCCATCCAGCTGATCCAGGACAGCTGCCGCGAGCAGGGTGCCGCACTCCTGTGCACCAGCCACGACGACCAGCTGAAGTCATCGTTCGAGCGGGTCGAGGAGCTCTCCCCATGAACGACTACCAGATCATCGCCCGAAGCCTTCGTCTCCGCCTCTTCTCCACGGTCGTCACGATCGCCAGCGTCGCCATCGCGGTCGGGCTGCTCATGGCCCTGCTGACGCTTCGAACCTCCGGCGAGCAGGCCTTCGCCCGCGGGACCGGCAACGCGGCCCTGCTGGTCAGCCGGGACGCCAGTCCGCTGGAATCGGTACTGAACGGGATCTTCTACGCGAACCCTCCCCGAAACCCGATCCCCATGGAGAAGTACGAGGAGATCGCGTCGTCCTTCCCCTGGTCGTGGACGGTCCCCACCCAGCTGGGCGATTCCTACCGTGGCTTCCCGGTGGTCGCGACCAACAGTGACTTCTTCACCCAGTTCCAGCCGGTGGATGGGATGCCGTGGTCGTTCCAGGCGGGGCGACGATTCGCGCGACCGTTCGAGCTCGTGATCGGCTCCGACGTCGTCGAGGGAGCAGGACTGACCCTCGGGGACCAGGTGGCCCTGACCCATGGCTACGGCGGATCCCGGGAAGAGGGACACGTCCACGACAACCACCTCTTCGAGGTCGTGGGCATCCTCGAGCGCACCAATTCCCCCCATGACCGCGCCCTCTTCACCGACCTGATGGGTTCCTGGATCCTGCACGCCGAGGATCGAGTCGCGCATGGCCAAGGCCACGACCACGACCACGCGCACGACCACGGTCACGACCACGCGCACGACAACGCGCACGATCACGACCACGATCACGCGCACGACCACGACCACGATCACGACCACGGTCACGACCACGGTCACGACCACGACCACGATCACGACCACGATCACGATCACGCGCACGACCACGGTCACGACCACGATCA